>CAJDUB010000001.1_pt1 | contig 41929 bp, 26 predicted proteins | sample 7390251 | NCBI WGS metagenome assembly CAJDUB01 (sample SAMEA7055665, study PRJEB34461) | soil metagenome | biome: terrestrial ecosystem; feature: Peninsula; material: soil | place: Antarctica | collected 2016
TGTTTATATACTTTAAGGAAACGTGAAGGGATTTTGCCGCCTTCGATAGTAATGTAATTGAGTTCATAGCCCAATAAAGGCGAGCGGGCCGGCTGATACTGATCAGAACGCAATTTTGCATTTCCGCGGCGGGTAAGGTATTCGCGCATAAAAAGCTGTGGTTTAAAACCTACTTTCCAGACTCCGATATGCTGATTTGGCGTTAGTGTATAGCGTGTCCGTGGAGTATTTATAATTTGGTCGAGAAGCATATTGGCGTGCGGAATCAGCTCACCGGTAGCAAAAGGCCAGTACGAACCCACACCTTCACTCTCCATATTACCGCTGCTGATAATACTCGGATTAGCAAACCCCCGGGGTGCCACCAGTCTCCATAACCATGCCAATGCAGGTGGTAGAACATGAAAAATACCAATAATTCCATACGAAGGATTTTCCCTTGAAGACGGCGGTGTGCGCACTCCAAAACTGCGAACATCAACAGAAACCTGTCCGTTCACAATGCCCGGTACAATTTCGCGGGGAACAACAATCCGGGGATTAGCACATTTTATGCCCGGAGCATCCTCAACATGATCCCATATGAGGGCTGTACATTCCGGTTTTGTATCAATATTTAGGAATAGAAGCGGTTTTTTAACTTTTATCGAAAGTTTTTCGAGGAAAGGATCATCTCCATAATCTTTAACGCCATCCACACGGATAAACCATGCATTTTCACCGTCGAGAATGGATAGTTTTCCGTTGTTTTTCTGTAACGAAGGATGACAAAGCGCCATATCATCAGCCACAGGACTAAACGTACAAAACAAAGGAATGGAAATCTGGCGTTTTTCACCTGTAATCATATTCTCCCCTATCAGTACCTGGCCTTCCTGCTCGCGCACAATATGCCCGAGCATTTCGCTCTTCCCACCACCGCTGGCACCTTCGTGCATAAATGTGGTTATATTATCATATGGGCTCGAAACCTGCACAGCCGAACAATGCGCTGTAATCCAGCCTTCTTTCTCCCCTTTATCAAGCAATACACCATATAAACCTTTCTTCGCGCTCGGTCCAGGATACAGATTATACGCATAAACTTCGTGAATTTTTTCAGTACGGTTATGCACAACTACCTGCTTGCCTTTAAAATGGGTATGGCGGAATGTTGGTGCAACATAAAGTATACTCTCAATCTGGAAATCTACAGGCAATTCATCAACCGAAAGCATTTTCTGAAGCATGGCTAGTGCGAGCGAGAAAAAGGCGGCATTGGCCGGTGCAACAGCAATCCCTCCGGAGCCAATGCCATCGCGGCCGGCGAAAAAGAAAAATACCGATAGTTCCTGACTTTTAAGCCAATCGAAAGTTTCAGTTTGTAAATCCCGGAAAGGATATTCGTATTTGTCGGCAAAACGGACTTTATTAGTAGGCTTACCATCGGCAATAACCATGGTTTCCGGGTCGCGACGACGCATATAGGGATCAGTGAAATTAGCGGAAATTCCGTTTTTAACCTTATGAATTATCGCTTCTGTATAAATTCCCTTGCCCGGGATATCATAATTTACCTCAAATGTAGTATTGCCGACCGAACCAAGAGATGATTCCATCAATTCGGTGGTATTATTAAAAACAGTATAATTCCTGCATTCTGTCAGTAAAGTGTAAATATCTGAGGGTAAAGCGATTCCTTTTTCGGTGAGTTTGTTTATCAGTTCTTTCATTTAATTTTCGTTTCAAATTATCATTATACTTATCGCTGCAAAGATAGTTACTATTTTTTTGAAGCTTCGGGAATGCCCGAAAGCATAAAAAGATTACAACAAAGTACTATGATTAAGAACAACTTAAATAATCATTTTATCCCATATTACTTAAACCTAATCGAATAAACTGTATAAATAAGAAAGTTACTTACTCATGATCAATCCATTCATAAATATCTAAATTCCGATATAGATCAATAATTTAAAATTCTTTATTTGAATATTTTTCACAATATACCATATGGTCATTCACCATGCCCGCTGCCTGTATAAAAGCATAACAAATGGTTGATCCGCAGAATTTAAAACCTCTTTTAATCAGATCCTTGCTCATGGCATCCGATTCGGCTGACTTTGCTGGAATTTGTTTCAGGTCTGTCCAGTTGTTGTAAATAATAGTGCCACCGGTAAACTGCCATATGTATTTATCGAAAGTGCCGAATTCTTCCTGAACTTTAAGAAACGCCTTTGCATTGGTAATTGTTGATCTTATTTTTAGTTGGTTGCGGATGATGCGGGTATCCTGCAACAGTTGCTGGATTTTATCTTCAGTATATTCTGCGATTTTTGCTGCATCGAAATTATCAAATGCTGCACGGAATCCCTCCCGACGATGCAGAATTGTTTTCCAGCTCAGCCCTGCCTGGAATGCATCGAGGATCATAAATTCAAAAAGCTTCTGATCATCGTGAAGCGGAACGCCCCATTCGGTATCATGGTATTCGATCATCAAAAGATCGTTGCCGGGCCAGTTGCAGGTGTTTGTCAGTTCCATCAGACGGAGTTTGAAATTGGAGTTATTAATTGATTCAAAGTTCAATGGTTCAAGAGTTCAAAGCTTCGCGTTCAATGCTATGCGTGCAAAGGTTCAATGCTTCGCGTTCATTGTCTGCGGCGTTCAAAATTCGTGCAGTCGTGCAGTCGTGCAGTCGTGCAGTCGTGTAGTCGTGCAGTCATGCAGTCGTGTAGTCGTGCAGTCATGCAGTCGTGCAGTCGTGCAGTCGTGCAGTCGTATAGTCGTAAAGTCGTCATACAGTGGTTCAAAGTTCAAAGTTAGACAAGCCAGGCTATTTAATCTCCATCTTAAAATTGCTGATTTCATCTGGTTTTAAGATACCTTTCTCAGTAATAAAACCGGTGATATATCTTGCCGGTGTTACATCAAATGCGGGATTTAAAGCATGAGAGCCGGGCGAAGCCATACGGATGGTGTGCATTACTCCCTCTGAATCAGGGCCGGAATAAGTCAACACTTCATCTTCGCTTCGTTCCTCAATCAAAATTTGCGATCCATCCGAAAGCGAAAAATCAATGGTTGAAAAAGGCACAGCTACATAAAATGGAATTCCGAATTCCTTTGCCACAATGGCTTTTTCTAATGTTCCTATTTTATTAGCTGTATCGCCATTGGAAGCAATACGATCAGCGCCGACAATTACAAAATCTACCTTTCCTTTGCTCATCAGATAAGCGCCGGCATTATCAGGAATAATTTTGTGCGGAATGCCTTCATTCTGCAATTCCCAGGCCGTAAGTCGTGCGCCCTGGTTCCGTGGACGGGTTTCATCAGCATATACAAAAAAGTCCTTACCTTGTTCTTTGGCAATATATAAAGGAGCAAGTGCGCTTCCATAATCAACAAAACCAAGCCAGCCGGCATTGCAATGGGTCAATATCCTGCTTCCATTTTTTACAAGGCTATTGCCAAATTCTCCGATTTGTTTTGCATCGGCAATATTTTCACCGGCTAATAATTGAGCTTCGCGCAAAGCATTTTCAACACTTATTAAACCCGCATTATATACTCTTTCAGCTGCATAAAAAAGGTTGCGGGCTGTAGGACGGGTTACTTCAATCTCTTTCCGGGCAGATACAACAAATGCCAGAAATTCCTGAGTTCCAAATTCCATTTTGGTCAAACCTTCCATAAAAGCCTGCGCCATTGCAAAACCGGCAGCAGCTCCTATTGCACCTGCTCCACGGGTTATCATGGTTACTATTGCACGACAGGTATCCTGACACGATTTTGCTTCATGAATTATAAAATCAAACGGTAGTATGTTCTGATCAATCATACTAACTATACCTGTTTCACTATCCATCCGGATAGTAAGGTAATGCTTTCCGTCAACTCTCATTGCATAGGTTTTACATGATTTACAGCCAGCCACGCCATAAGTCCCATTCCTGTTTCGAGACTTCTTTCATCGGCATCAAACTCTGGTGTGTGAAGGTTTCGAATTTTTTCCCATGAAGGATCTTTTACACCCAAACGATAAAAACAGGCTGGAATAATATGCGAATAATAAGCAAAGTCCTCAGCAGTCATACGTTGTTCGAGATCCACTACATTTTCAGGCCCCAGATACTGCTGAGCCAGCGCTTTGGCTTCGGTTGTTGCCAGATCATCGTTGACAAGGAAAGGATATCCTTTATCGATAAACACATCGCAGGTTCCGCCCATGCTTTCGGCCATACCTTTGGCAAGGGTAGTAATTTTTTCATGTGCTTTGGCGCGCCAGGATTCGTCGAAAGTGCGGAAGGTACCATCTATTTTCACTTCAGAAGGAATAATATTGGTACGGCCATCAGCTATTACACGACCGAAAGAGAGAACTGTCGGAATTCCCGGAGGCGCCATTCTGCTTACAATTTGCTGTAGAGCAACAATTATATGAGCGGCTATTAATACAGTATCCGTGTTTAATTCGGGAGTGGCTGAATGACCGCCGCGGCCTTTAACGGTCAAATACACCTCATCAGTCGAAGCCATATAACGGCCGGATTTGAAGCCCACTTTGCCGGCATCAAGGGTTGGCAGAACATGCTGTCCGATAATACGTTCAGGTACAGGATTTTTTAAAACTCCGTCTTTTATCATAGCTAACGCACCACCCGGGAATTTCTCTTCCGAAGGCTGAAAAATCAACCGGATTGTACCTTCAAACTCATTCCGCAGTTCATTCAGTATTTTTGAAGCGCCAAGCAAGGATGCCATATGAACGTCGTGTCCGCAGGCGTGCATTACACCCGGGTTCTGCGATTTGTAATCGCAGTCATTAAGCTCATTAATCGGCAAAGCATCCATATCGGCACGCAGCGCCAGAGTTGTGTTCTGAGGCTGTTGCCCTTCAATTTTTGCGACAATACCGTTTCCACCAACTCCGCGGGTATATTTTATTCCATAACTGTCGAGAGTGGCACAAATAAAATCAGCAGTATTAAATTCTTTTTCAGAAAGTTCCGGATTGGCGTGCAAATGCCTGCGAATCTGGATTATACCGGGGGCAAATTCAGATGAAAGGGTCTTTATTTTTTCTATTAGGGGATTTGCCATAATAAGATTCTAAATCAGTATTTGTATAAAAATTTGTTTCCGGTTTTAAGGATTGTTATTCCAGATCTAGCGTTATTTTAATGTTTTCCTTAATCACATCTATCAGATCAGCAGGGATATCGCCAATTTTCCGAACCAGTCTTTTATTGTCTATAGCTCTTATTTGATCGATCATAATATCACAATTTTCGGAAAGATTCGCCATTCCTTTTTTCAGATGCACACGCAAAATGTCTGCCTCATTTTCAACCTTGGTGGTAATAGGACAAACTATGGTTGAAGGATGTGGAAGCTTATTCAGCAAATTTGTCTGAATGATCAGTACCGGCCTTGTTTTGCCGGGTTCAGTTTCTATTTGTGGATTTAAGTCTGCAATCCAGACTTCAAATTGTTTAATCCGCATAATCAATCCTTTCGAATTCATTAAGAACGGTTATAGAATCCTTTTCCACAAGTGCTGATTCATTTTTAAGTTTCGTTTCCAGCAGAATTCTCCGCTGATGACGGTTATAATAATCCAGGGCTTCATTGATATAACGATTCCTTGTTTTCTTTATTCGCGAAAGGATTTTCTCAGTTTCTCCGAATACAGAGTCGTCAATTTTTAGAGATACTGTTTTCATATTTTGATATTTATACCACAAAGGTATATCAAAAAGGTATATACTTTTCAAGAAAAAAAATAATTTTGAATTTTTTTGCTGAAGTATTACTTTTAGTCAAGCAAATACCATCTTAAGTAAACGACTGCATCTCGCACAGTTTCTTATAAATACCTTCAACAGCAATTAGTTCGTGATGGCTTCCGCGCTGTACAATCTCACCGGCATTAAGTACAATAATTTCGTCGGCATGTTGTATGGTCGAAAGCCTGTGGGCAATAACCACCGAAGTGCGATTCTGCATCAATTTTACAAGTGCATCCTGCACAAGGCGTTCACTTTCGGTATCCAGTGCCGAGGTTGCTTCGTCGAGAATAAGTACAGGCGGATTTTTCAGAACTGCCCTGGCAATACTGATCCGCTGCCGTTGACCACCGGAAAGTTTAAGCCCGCGATCACCGATGTTAGTGTCGTATCCATGATCCAGTTTTTCAATAAATTCATGCGCATTAGCCACTTTAGCAGCCGAAATAACCTTTTCGAGGGTAACGTCCTTCATTCCGAACGAAATATTATCGTAAACCGAACCGTTGAAAAGTATGGTTTCCTGGTTTACGATTCCCATTAATCCCCGTACATCGGCGATGGCAATATCACGAACATCATGCCCGTCAATCAATAATTGCCCGCCGGTAATGTCGTAAAAACGTGGCAACAAATCAACCATGGTAGATTTACCTCCGCCAGACTGACCAACCAAAGCGATGGTTTTTCCTTTCGGAATCACCAGGTTAATACCCATCAGAACCGGCTCGGTATTGTAACTGAATGAAACGTTACGGTATTCAATACTTTCATTCAGATCGCTGATGCGAATGGGGTTTGGTTTCTCAACAATAACTTCTTCAGCCTGCAGTATATAATCGATACGATCGAGAGATGAAGCTCCTTTCTGAATATAAGCTGCTGCCTGCGAAATATCTTTAGCCGGGGGCAAAAGCTGCGAAAAAACACCAAGGTAAACGATAAAAAGTGTAGGATCAAGTGATTTGTCATGAGCCAGGATAAGGCGACCACCATACCATAATATGATTGCGGTTACCAGAATACCTAAAAATTCGCTGAGTGGCGAGGCAAGATCACGCTTACGTATCATCCGGGTCGAAACTTTGGCGAAATCAGTATTTGCCTTTACGAAAATATTGTAAGTGAAATCAATGGCATTAAATGCTTTTATTACTCTGAGGCCCGAGATGGTTTCCTCTATCAGCGAAACCATATTGCCCATTTTTGACTGCACTTTATCAGATGTACGACGAAGCGACCTGCCAATTCTGCCAATTATAAATCCGGAAACCGGTAAAACCAGAAGCACAAATATCGTGAGTTGCGGGCTCAGGATGAAAAGAAAAATAAGATATGCCAACAATGTAATCGGCTGTCGGAAAATAATTTCGATCATCTGCAGTATCGACCATTCCACTTCCTGAACATCGCCTGTGATGCGTGAAATAATATCACCTTTCCGCTGTTCATTAAAATAGGATAAAGGAAGAATCAAAGCTTTATAGTACAATGCATTACGTAAGTCTTTCACCACACCAAAACGCAGTACTGCAATAAAGAACATAGCCAGATACCGGAACAGGTTTTTTAAAAAATACAAGCCAACCAGGATGACACATACATAGGCCAGCACTCTTAGTTCTCCATAATCATTAATCAGGTTGCTGATATAAAAGTTTATGTTCTGCATCAGCGATTCCTGGTTGAAAGCCAACGGAGGAGCCGATGTAACCGGTGTGTTCATTTTAAATAAAATCTGCAATATCGGAATCAGCGCTGCAAAGGAAACCAATGAAAACACAATAACCAGAATATTAAATATAACATTGATTACACCATAAACCCAATAGGGTTTTGCATAACGCATTAATTTTAAAAATTTTCTCACAAAATCAATTTAAAAAATAATAATCAGGTAGCTTTCTGAATATTTTGCAAAATTAACATTAAATGGGTTTGATCGTCAATTTTTCAAACGCATGCTTAACTGCAACATACCAACATACAATGTATTATTTATAAAATCAGTACCTTTGCCACATGGAAACAACACGCCAGAATAAAATAGCACGACTGCTCCAGAAAGACCTGGGAGAAATATTTCAGGCAATGGGCCGCGATACTTTCCCGGGAAATATGATTACTGTTACCAAGGTGCATGTTTCGCCCGATCTTTTCCTTGCAAAGGTTTACCTGAGCCTCTATGGGAAAACTGAAAAACAGGAACTTTTAGACTTAATAAAAGAACACAGAAAAGAGGTCAGGCTTAAACTCGGTAACCGGATTCACAACCAGGTCCGCTCTATCCCGGAGCTTGATTTTTTTATCGACGATTCGCTCGATTATATCGAAAATATTGACAATCTTCTGAAGAAGAGCTGATAAGCCATCCCCAATATCCTTTAATATCCTGAAATTAAATGCAATACGATCCTATTAAACGTTCGCTCGGAAGTGTTTTTAACAGCACTCCGTTTTTAAGAAAAGTATTTTACCGCTTGCTTGACTTGCTTTTGCTTCGATCGTGGCATGTGCGTCGCGAGATAAAAAAATGGGCTGCCACCGAGCCTAAAGATGCTTCCATACTGGATGCAGGCTCCGGCTTCGGGCAATACGATTTTTATATGTCTTCAAAACATCCTGAATGGAAAATCCGTGGTGTTGATGTTAAGGAAGAGCAGATTGCCGACTGCAATGATTTTTTCAGCCGTATCGGAAGGGAAAATGTGACTTTTGCCATTGCCGATCTTACGGCATTTACGGATGCTTCGGCTTATGACCTGGTGCTCTCGGTGGATGTGATGGAACATATACTTGAGGATGTTGCAGTGTTCCGTAATTTTTATGCTTCAATGAAACCCGGCGGAATGGTGCTTATTTCAACGCCATCGGACCAGGGTGGAAGCGATGTACACGACCATGATGAGGAAGAATCGTTTATCGATGAGCATGTTCGCGACGGATACAATATTAACGAAATCCAGGATAAACTTAAACTGGCCGGTTTCAGCCGCACCGAAGCCCGCTATCAATATGGGAAACCAGGTCAAATCAGCTGGCGGCTTTCGATGAAATACCCGATCCTGGCCTTGGGTAAAACCAAGCTTTTCTTCATTCTATTGCCGTTCTATTACATTATCACTTTCCCGGTTTGCCTGGTATTGAATTATTTTGATGCTACGATTGAACATAAAACCGGAACAGGTCTTATAGTAAAAGCATGGAAATAATCTTTAAACAAATCTGAATCAGCTTTTTGTGTTTTTAAGTTTTCGAGCGACGGAATCTTTTCCCAACTTTTGTCAGGAAGTAAACAAAAATCAGGATAACAATCAATGCAACTAATATCGGTGCAAAAAGTGCTGTAACCGAAGTTCCGAATGCTGCAACATTTTCCCCGGTAGCTACAACGGGATTGCCCATACCTACTGTAAGTTTACTTGATATCAGGCGTGTAACAACGCTCCCGGCCTGTATTCCGGCAGCCATTCCGCCACCAATAATTATTCCAATAATCCAGCGTAGCATGTTTTCATCAACTGGTAAAACCGATGTCATTAGCAGTGAACCAGCTCCAATAGCTAAAGGAGTTGTAATGGAATCTAGCAAATTATCAATAAAAGGGATATAGTAAGCAAGGATTTCGACAAGAGTAGCTACTGTAAAACAAACTAGAGCTGGCCAACTTGCCATCCAGGAAAAGCTTTCCTGCAAAGGGATAATTCCGGCTTTTGCCGCCAAACTTGCCACCAGCAACGGAACAAACACCCTGAATCCACTACTGGCACTCAAACCAATACCTAATGCAATTGCGGCAATTGTTTCAGAGGTCATATTATATTGGATAAAATTAACACTTCAGTAAAATTAGTAAACTTATGTAATAAGCGCAGCTTTTTCAAAAGATGAATTTAATATCAAGATTATTAGACTATTTTTGTCAGAATAAATTAAAGTGAATTGAATCTCCCGTTTTTTATAGCACGCCGTTATCTGATTTCGAAGAAATCGCACAATATCATCAACCTTATTTCGGGTATTTCGATGATAGGCGTCGCATTAGGAACTGCTGCCCTGATCATTGTATTAAGCGTTTTTAATGGCTTCGAATCGGTAGTAATATCGTTATTTTCTGTGTTTGATCCTGATGTAAAAATAACGGTTGCCGAAGGAAAAACTTTTCATCAAAACGAAATTGACGCTGATAAAATCCGCGGTATTCCCGGCGTAATTAAATACACGGATGTGGTTGAGGAAAATGCACTTTTGTATTACAAAAAGCAACAATACCTGGCTACTATTAAAGGGGTTGACTCACTTTACCAGGTTAATAGCCCGCTAAACGATTCGCTGCTTGTAACCGGAGATATGATACTTCAGCAGGACAGCCTTGATTTTGCCATTCCCGGGTACGGAATTGCATACTTCCTGAACCTGGATATGAAGGCTCCTGATAATCTGGTATCAGTATATATACCAAAAAGGAAAGGCAGTATAACGGGTTTGCCGCAGGAATCATTTACGAGTGAATACATCAGGCCAACCGCTATTTTTTCAGTTCAACAGGATTTTGACGATAAATACATGCTTGTTCCGCTTCGGTTTGCACGCCGGTTGCTTGATTATACTGATGAAGTGACCAGTATAGAAATCAGGCTGGCACAAGGTGCAGATGCTGGACGGATCCAGGAAAAAATTGCAGCTATAGCAGGCCCGAAATTCAAAATACAAAGCCGTTTTCAGCAACAGGAAATGTTATATAAAATTATGAAATCCGAAAAATGGGCTGTATTCCTCATACTTACTTTTATATTGATTGTTGCTTCGTTCAATGTAATAGGCTCACTCACCATGCTTATTCTCGACAAGCAAAAAGACATCGGTATATTACGCAGCCTGGGGGCAAGGGATAATACTATTAAACAGATTTTCTTTACCGAAGGTTTATTGATTTCACTAACCGGAGCATTTTCAGGACTTTTGCTTGGATTATTGGTTTGCGTTTTACAACTGGAATTTGGACTGGTAAAATTACAGGGCGGTGGATCCTTCATTATCAGCGCTTACCCGGTAAAATTAATTGCTATTGACTTTTTATATGTTTTTATAACGATAACACTTATCGGCACTGCAGCGGCCTGGCTGCCGGTCAGGCGAATAGCAGCTAAATTAAGTAAGACAATATAGTCTGAATCATACCGAATTTGCAATAGAAATTTAACCCAAATTCAGTATTAGAAATTGCTGAATCGATATAGTAGATTATTACCTTGTCAAGCCCTTCAATGGGTTTAAACCCTTGAAGGACTAAACTGCCCTAACCACAATAATTTAATTTAACCCTTGATTCGCAAAATTAATTCAGGATTGATTTATTCATACAAGCTCATCTGTTTCAGGCCTGCATCATTGAATCATAAAATCACAAATCAACTCTGCCATCACTAAAAAGAACAAGCCATTCAGATAAAATATATTCAAATCTTTAAAAACAAGAATCCCGATATATTAAACTGCCATTTGACTGACAGGTAATACATCGGGATTATTTTATTTCTGTTTACAGAACTGATTGAATCAATTTCGGTAAGCAAATATTACTTATTTCTTTTCGAGCAATTTAAAGAACTGATCTAGTTGTGGCATAACTGCAATACGGGTTCTGCGATTGGCTGCTTTACCGTCAGCAGTGGAATTATCAGAAACTGGTTTATATTCACCGCGACCGGCAGCAATCAGGTTTGCAGGATCAAGACCATATTGTGTCTGTAGCAAGCGAACAATTGTAGTTGCACGTTTAGTACTTAAATCCCAGTTATCGAGCAGATCACCTTTTCTGAATGAAACATTATCGGTATGTCCTTCAACCATAAACTCCATACCTGGTTGGTTTTTCAATACTTTGGCTACTTTGCCCAGTACTTCCTTAGCAGCAGCAGTTACTTCCCAGCTACCACTCTTGAATAAGAGTTTATCGGAAATATCAATAAATACAACTCCTTTATCAACTTTAATATTAATATCCTGATCACTAAGATCGCCGATGGCACCTTTCAGGTTCATAACAAGGGCCATATTGAGTGAATCCTTTTTTGCCAACGAAAGCTGCAACCCTTGAATGTAAGCATCTTTCATTCCAAGGTTATCCATCGACTGTTTGATACTTTGAGCCTGTGTACTTGAAATAATCGATAGGTTTTCTAATTGCGTTAAAGCCAGCGTGTTGTTATCTTTCAGGAATGCCTGTTCTTTCTTGCAATCTGCCAGTTGTTTGTTGAGATCATCAATCTGTTTCAAATAATTGGCTTTAGCGGTTTCACAAGCATTTAAATCATTTTGCTTCTGTGAATACTGGGTATTTAATGCATCAAGACTGGCTGTCTGAGCTTTATATTTTTTCTGACTTACACAAGAAGTCCCAAGCATAATTACTGCGAGACCCATCACTAATAAGAGTTTTGTCTTCATTGTTTTTGATTTAAAGTGTTAAACGTTTATTATTTCTATTTGATTTTCAATTATTTAAATATAATCAGTTGATTTACTAATCCTTATAACCTAACATCCGTTAAATGGTACATAAACAATGCAAAGGTAATAAATAATTTATGATTTGGTACAAAAATTATGGATAATTATTTTATCTTTAAAGCAAAAGTAATTAGTAAATAAAAATCTTTTAACCTCCTGTAACTTTTTAATTTTGATGCATTACATCTACAACACTCATTTTTGCGGTTTCCATGATATGTAATCTGATTTCTTACTGTTCCGGTTTATCCTCCGGATACATAGATTAAAGCCATCATTTTTGTCCTATTCAAATTTCACGAAGACATTCTTTAAAGGTCAATAAATACAAGATTCAGATGCATTAAAATTAGATCAATGATCAGGATACAATTATATCATAAAATTGAGTTAACAAAAAAACACGTATATAATTGATTAGTTGATATTTAGTTGTTGATAAATCATTTAATAACTTATTTACGGTTACCTAATGCCGGCTTTTTTTTGTAATAACTTGCACTAAGTTTAAGAGTTTAACTGAAAATCTGCCCTTACCAAAAAATATAAGATAAAGCTATACTGCTATTAAAAGCTCTCATACCATTCCTTTTAGTTAAACCTTGAATCTAATTTGCTTAACTGCTTCCGGAATAATCAAGTAAAAGATTAAAACTACCGACATGAAGAAGTCTTTTTATCATCGAACCTCAAATAAGGCATTAAAATTGCTTTATATACTTGTGCCTTACTTCTTGTTTTGTGCTGCATCAATGGCCGAAACATCAACGCATAAAATTATTGATGGTTCATTTTTCATAGCTGATCCTGCTGGTAGCAGCCCATTATCACCTTTTTCGATTGAACAAAAAGTTACCCTGGCTCAGGATACTATTCTAAATTCAGTTGCCGGAAATTCATACTTCTCTTTTGCCTATACTTTTCAGAGGAATTCATATCCAAATTACATACCGTTAAAAGCTAAAGCTTCAGATCCAACCATAGATTGCCCTGGAAACTTTTCTACAAATACTGACCCTGGTTTATGTAAAGCAACAATCAGTTTGCCGCTTCCAACCATCAATGATTCTGATGGCGATATTACAACACTCACCTGGAAAATAAGCGGAGCTAATATTGCTCTATCACCGGTTACCGGAATAAATTATGTGCCGGTACCCTATACTTTTGATAAAGGAATAACTACAATCACTTATATAGTTACTGATGGCTTAGGGTCACAAGCCACATGTTCCTATACTGTTACGGTAAAAGATACTGAAGCGCCTACATTAGTTTGTCCGGATGATGCAAATATTAACATATCAAGTTGCGCTAAACTTACAGACACTATCTTTTTTGCTTTGAAGGAATTCAAAGATAATTGCGGGCTATTGAATTATACAAATAATGCACCATTGCAGTTTTCGCTCGGCACCACTACAGTATTATGGACCGGTAAGGATATCAGCGGAAATTCAAGTCAATGTGTACAGAAGGTAAATGTAACGAGCGACTCGCCTCTCAATGGAGTAATCACTAATCAAACCAATGTGAAATGCAAAGGCTCTTCCACCGGGTCAGTAACCGTTGCCGGCAATGGAGGATCAGCTCCTTATCAGTATAAGCTTAACGGAGGCACATTTCAGGTTAGCGGAACTTTCAACTCCCTGATAGCAGGAACTTATACCATAACTGTTAAGGATGTATATAACTGTGAAAGCACTGTAGCTGTTACTATCACTGAGTCAGCTACTGCGCTTACTGCAGCAATTACAAGCCAGACAAGTGTTACATGTGCGGGACAGGCAAACGCTACTGCCACTGTAAATGCCAATGGAGGCACAGCACCTTATACTTATTCGTGGAACACAATACCGGAACAAACTACTGCAACTGCAATTAAGCTTAAGGCACAAAGTTATGAGGTAACCGTAACTGATAGTTTTGGTTGCACGGTTTCAGTTAGTACTACTATTACTCAACCTGCTCCACTTGTAGTAACTTTTTCCAAGACCGATGTTTCCTGTTTCGGGGATTCAACTGGCACAGCCACAGCTTTAACAAGCGGAGGCAATCCGCCTTACACGTATGCATGGCTCACAGTACCTATTCAAAACACTGCGAGCATAACAAACCTGTGGGCAGAAAGGTATACTTTATTAGTTGTTGATTCCTTAGGGTGTTTTAAAGCTGCCGCTGTTATCGTTAATCAGCCTGCATCCAAATTCTTAGCCTCAATAACAAACAAGGGTGATGTTGCCTGCTCAGGCAGTGCAACCGGTTCGCTGACAGTGGCCGGCAGCGGAGGAGTTCTCCCATATCAATATAACATTGATGGCGGAACCTTCCAGGTAAGTGGCATTTTTAACAACCTGGCCGAAGGAACTCATACTATTGTGGCGAAGGATGCCAATGACTGCAATGTTACTACTACGGCTACTATCACCGGGCCGGCTCTACCCTTAGCTGCCATTATAAGTAACTTTACAAATGTACTATGTTCAGGACAAGCAAACGGCACTGCCACTGTTGCGGCAAGTGGCGGCACATCGCCTTATACATACTCCTGGAATACAACGCCAGTTCAAACAACTGCAACTGCCACTAACCTCGCAGGTGGCACCTACACCGTAACAGTAACGGACGCTGCATTCTGTGAAACATCGGCCAAAGTAACAATAACTGTTCCTACTTCGATTATTGTTACTACATCAACCACAGAAGTGAGCTGTTTCGGGGGCTCAAATGGCACTGCAACAGCAATTCCCAGTGGGGGAGTACCACCGTATACTTATGCATGGGTCACAATTCCGGTACAAAACACAGCCACCGCAACAAACCTGCCTGTTGGAACCTATACTGTTGCCGCTATTGATGCGTCAGGATGTTTTAAAACTGCTTCTGTAACAATTACACAACCAGCAACCCAACTCTCCGCTTCTTATACCCAGGTTAATGTAGTCTGTGCCGGAAATAATGGTTCAGTTACAGTAACAGGCAGCGGGGGAATCCCGCCTTATCAGTATAAGATCAATGGTGGCGCTTTCCAGCCAAGCGGCACATTTAATAATCTTTCTGCAGGTGCACACAATATTACAGTGATGGATGCCAACAACTGTACCTTTAACTTAACTGCTACCATAACAGAACCTGCAAATGCTTTGCACGCATCTATTACTGGTCAGATAAATGTATTGTGCAAAGGTCAGGCTAACGGAAGTGCAACTATAACCGCAACGGATGGCATTCCACCCTATTCTTTTACCTGGCAAACAACACCGGTGCAAACAACTGCTACCATCACAAACCTGACTATCGGCAACTATGTTGTTACCACAACTGATAACACAGGTTGTTCTGTTATTGATACAGCTTTTATAACTGAACCCGCACTTGATCTGTCAGTTTCAGTAATTAACCAGGTTGATTATGATTGTGCTACCGGTATAAATGGCTCAGTAACCGTTGCAGGTGCAGGTGGTACTCCTAACTATGAATACAGTCTTGATGGAGGTTCCTTCCAGGCCAATTCTACTTTCACAAATCTGCCTGTTGGAGGTTACACGTTAACTATACGGGATAATAATAATTGCGAGGCTACTGTATCAGTACAAATTATTGTAGGCGGATTAATACTAGCCTTCGATGATAATTTCACTATCCCGGAAGATATAGTTTTAAATGCAAATGTCATGCTTAATGACCGGGTTAAATGTTTAGTGCCGATAACAGTAACATCAAACACATCGCCTCAACATGGTACATTAATAATAAATTCAGATGGCTCATTCACATACACTCCTGCACCCGATTACAATGGCAGTGATTCTTTCGATTATACCATTACAGATGATGTCGGTGCCAGTTCTACCGCTACCGTATCAATTACCATTGACCCGGTTAACGATCCGCCGGTATTATTGAGTGAACATATCAATGTAAATTATAATCTGCCTTCCTCAGGAAATATACTTTTAAACGGAAATTATGATCCTGAAGGAACAGACCTGAATGTTACCACAACGCCTATTTTAGATGCCAGTCACGGAACTTTTGTAATTGCGGCTGATGGAAGTTTTACATATACTCCCGATCTTGATTACATTGGAAATGATATCGTAATAGTTAATGTATGTGATGAAGGACTTCCTTTACCTCCGGCATGCAGCACCGATACACTTTATTTCGTTGTACTTGCTCCCAACCGGCCGCCGGTTACTCTAAATGAATACATAAATGCGTGTCAGAACAGCATCTTTACAGGAACAGCCTCCAATGGCGGTAATTTATTTAACGGAGATTCCGATCCGGAAAATAATCTTCCGTTAACACTTAACAGTGTTCCGGTTCAGGATGCAGCGCACGGCACATTCACAATTACAGACGTTACGACCGGTACATTTAATTATGAACCCAACAAAGGTTTTACCGGATCTGATATTGTAATAGTAAGTATTTGTGATTCGGGAATACCTGTTGAATGTAGCAACGATACTATTTTCATTATAGTAAATGAAGCTATTGTGGCTAACGCAGGCGATGATCAAACCATTTTACCAGGAAGCATTGCTTCGCTTACCGGATCAGCTACCGGTGGTTCAGGAATTTATTCGTGGGATTGGGTTCCGGCTAGTCTGACAGTAAATCCTTCATCTCAAAATACGGAAACAATTATTTTAAGCTCTGAAGTTCCATTTATACTTACAGTAATGGACATTACCACCGGATGTAATGATACTGATACTACAACAGTAATCATCAACAATACAGATTATACACCTCTTGCTGTTGCTGATTATGACACAACTTTACTGAATACTCCGATTACCATTAACATTATTGAAAATGATATAATCCCTAGCGGAGATCCTTTGATAGTAAGTTTTTGCAGTGCTCCAACCAATGGAATTGTGGTTTTGAATTCAGATAAAACAATCACTTATACTCCATCCCCTGATTTTAATGGTGACGACATGTTCTGTTACAGCATCTGTAATGAGTATTTTCCCTGGCTTTGCTCCGAAACCTCGGTATACATACATGTTAAAAAACCAACAATCAATGATCTATATCCATACAGTGGCATTTCGCCGAATGGTGATGGCAATAATGATGTGTGGAAAATCAAAAACATAGACAAATATCCTGACAATACTGTTATCATTTTCAACCGTTGGGGCGATAAGCTACGTGAATTCGCGAATTACAACAACACAGACCGCTCGTGGGATGGAAGAAATGAAAAGGGTGAATTTTTACCCGACGGCACTTATTTCTACATCCTCGATGTGAAAGATGTCGGAGTGTTAAAAGGTTGGATTTATCTGAGAGGAACGCATTAGAAAGTGAAAATCAGCATGATGAAAATCCGTTAAAAATAAAGTTATACAGCACAGGAGAAAAAATTTACAGTGTTACGAATGAGTTCATGATAAAAGAAAAACAGCAAGTAATGACAAATGTATCAGCCAAGGCTGGTTGGATATCTGAACTATTACAAAAACATATGCGAAGATGAAAAAATTAATCCTCATAATCGTTTTGTTTACAAGCCTTTCAGGCTTTGCACAGCAGGACGCGCTCTATAGTCAGTACATGTTCAACAAACTCACTATTAATGCCGGATATGCCGGCAGCCGCGAAGCATTCAGCGCTGACCTGGTATACCGCTATCAATGGGTGGGTATTCAAGGCGCGCCAAAAACTGTTTCGCTGAGCATGCATTCTCCCATGCGTAATGAACATCTTGCCCTTGGCGGATATATTTACAGCGACCAGATAGGGCCAACAGTCGATCAGGGAGCACTGCTTACTTATGCATACCGGATTATTCTTCCTAAAGGAAAACTATCATTTGGAATACAGGCTGGCATAAAATATAACAGCATCGACTGGAATATGATAAAACTCGAAGATCCTGATTTTGTATTTCAGGGCGAACCCAAAAATAAATTAATTCCCGATGCAAATGTTGGCATTTACTATTACACCAATCGCATGTTTGCAGGGATTTCCTCAAAACAGCTTTTACAAAATGAGTTCGGAATGGTAACCGTTGGCGGGCAAAAAACATACTCAAAACTGCTGCGGCATTTTTATGGTATGGCAGGAGTTGCCGTTCCGGTTTCTGACATGGTTATTTTCAGGCCATCGGTTTTGGTTAAATATGTTCCGAATGCTCCATGGCAGATGGATTTGAATGCAAGCTTTCTCTTTAACGACTTGTTCTGGCTAGGTATGACTTATCGTACGGATGGTGATCTGGTATTTTTAACTGAAATCAAAATCAACAGGAAATACCGCATCGGCTATTCATACGATGTAAATGTAAAGGACAGAATCCACTACAATTCCGGATCGCACGAAATCAGGCTCGGAATTGATTTGGACCTGTTAAAAAACAGGATGTATTCCCCAAGATATTTTTAGTAAATTTTTTTAGTACTTAATGACCCGAGTATGAACAAGCGACTTATAGTTTTATTCATAGCTTTTACCCTAACAGGTAACTTGGCTCAGGCTCAGATAACCCAGGCTGATAAATATTATAAAAGCTACAGCTATGCACTAGCTATTCCTTTATATCTGAAAATTGCCCAAAAATCCGGTGATCCTGATCGCAATGAAGCTATCATCAAGCTGGCTGACTGCTACCGGCTCACTAACGACATGCTTAATGCCAGAACATGGTACGAAAAAGCTGTTACACTGCCTAAGAGCGAAAATATAAATTGGTTCTATTACGGTCAATCTCTTCAGTGTACCGAGGAGTATGATTTAGCAAAGGAAGCTTTCGAAAAATACGATTACCTCAATCCTTCTGATCCTCGTGGCAAAGCCTATGCATCCTTTTGTGCAGGTGTTAAAAAAATGAGTGAAGAGCCTCCCGGTTTTGAAATCAGAAATGCCTCCAATCTTAACTCCGCACAATCTGATTTTGGCCCCGCTTTTTTTAGCAATGGAATCGTTTTTGTTTCCGACAGGCGCAAGAACTTCATGGATAATCAAAAATACGAATGGACCGATGCCTATTACCTCGATCTGTATTTTGCTACGCCTCGTTTCCTTAACGATTTTTTTCAGGATATGAATGAACCGAAATCATTCATCGATAAATTTAACCAGACATACCATGATGGTCCTGCCGCTTTTGCACGTCACGACAGCCTGATATATCTGACACGTGTAGAAAAAGGAAGAGAGAAAAAAGACAAAGAAAAATTCAGGACTGACAGGCTTAAAATTTTCTACTCCAATTTTACCGGGTCATGGTCGAAAACCGAACCTTTCTTTTTAAACTCTGATCAATATTCAGTTGGCCATCCGGCACTTACTCCTGATGGAAATACTTTATATTTTGTTTCGGATATGTCCGGTGGACTGGGAGGCACTGATATTTACACCTGTAAATGGGATGGAAATAAATGGGGATCTCCGGTTAACCTGGGCGAATCCGTAAATTCATTTGGCAATGAAATGTTCCCTGCAGTGCATGGTGATCAGCTTTATTTTGCTTCCGATGGAATCGCCGGTTTCGGAGGTCTTGATGTTTTCAAATCCACCCTTACGAACGGCAAATGGTCGAAAGCTGAAAACCTGGGCATCCCGATTAACTCTTCCTTCGATGATTTTGCATTGGTTCTTGATTCAACCGGTCAAAAAGGTTTTTTCAGCTCGAACCGTCCGGGCGGACTGGGAAGCGACGATATTTATGCCTGTAAAGTTATAGATAAAGAAATCCCTAAAAATCCTTGTGAGCCCGCTCAGGATTCCCTTGCAATTACTATTTCAGGTTTCGTTAAGGACAAACAAACAATGAAGCCTTTGCCGGGGATTACGGTTTTCCTGTTAGATACTGAGACAGGCAAGGCTAAAGTATTGAAAACAGATGACAAAGGACTTTTTACAACCACTGGCAGCAGAGGCATTTTATATGTTGTAAAAGCTATGCAGAATAATTATCTGTCCGATTGTTTTAATTTCACGTTCGAAACTACCGATACAACTCACGCCTTAATGACTCCCCGCGATTTGTTGCTCGATCATCTTGAAGTGAATAAAGTAATTGGTTTTGGCAGCACCGATTACACAATCGAACCTATTTATTATGATTTCAATAAATGGTTTATTCGTCCCGAAGCTGCAAAAGAACTTGATAAACTGGTTCAGGTAATGAAAGAAAATCCTGTAACTGTGGAACTTGGCTCACATACTGACAGCCGTGGCAGCAAAGCATATAATATTGATCTGTCGCAGAAAAGGGCCGAATCAGCCGTTCGTTACATTGTGCTCAAAGGCATTGAACCAGCACGGATCCAGGCTAAAGGCTATGGTGAGAGTATATTGGTTAACAATTGTTCTGACGGCGTACCTTGCACAGCAAGCCAACACCAGGCTAACAGGCGGACTGAATTTAAAGTCACCGGTTTTTCAAAAACTGAAGTCAAGTCGGAATATGATATGAGCAAATTTATCAGCGGCGAAGAAATTCCAACCTATTTGCTTGATAACGATTTCTTTATTGAATGTCTGCAGGACAGAAGGATGAAAAAATCCGAAACTAAAACCGAAGAAACCAAAGCATCGGAAAATTCTGAAGCCAAAGTTCATCCTGCGGATAAAACAGCTGCTGTGAAACAACTGAACCCAGTTAAGGAAGAGAATAAGAAGACTGCTGAAAAACAAGCTGTTGCCGAAACCAAAGTTACCAAAATTGAACCTGCGAAAGAAGCAGCAGCTGTAAATCCAGGTGCCGTATCGTACAGAGTTCAGATATTTGCACTCAGCAGGGAAAAATCACTGGTTGATCCTGAATTTGAGGATCTGATAGATGTGCAAATGTACAGAGAAGGTGGAATGTATAAATACACAACCGGAGTTTTCGATACACATGCTGAAGCTTTGCAATATCGCAGTGAGATGGTTAGAAACGGATTCGCAGGTGCTTTTGTTGTAACATTTGCTAATGGAAAACGGATTTATGTAGGCCCGTCGAACTAACAACTACTCTCAATTCACTTTTAATTAGCCGGGGAACACTATTTAGATGTACTCTGGCTAATTCATTTAATAATGTGAATTAAGGGTTGGAGTGAAATAGCCACGAAGTGGCCAAACAATAATAACTGTGGGCGCAACCCACGGTTATTAATCGACTTAGCAGGCTCAGCCACGTAGTGGTTGAACAGAATTATGCTGAATTCAACCCCTTCGGGGCTGACTCTTTCCTTTCAGTGTCAACTGTGGGTTGCTCCGCCAGCAGACGGATTTTTAAGTGAAGCCCTATCAGGACTTTGCAAAAATATATAAACAGATTTAACCCTTGATTCACATTAATAATAAGGTATAGAAAGTATCAAATATTGGATATTATCCATCATCTTCCATTAATTGTTTTACAAGTTTTGGCACACCTTCACCTGCAGTTTCACGAAAAACGGTTAAGTTCTTAACACCTGAAAGCATCTCAGCTTTAGGATCAATTAAATAAACCGGGGTGTTTCCCTTCACATAATAAACCAGGCTTGCAGCAGGATAAACATTTAATGAAGTTCCGATAACAATAAAAATATCAGCTTCCGCTGCCAGTTCTATTGCCGGATCAATCATGGGTACAGCCTCGCCAAACCAGACTATATGCGGTCGTAACTGCGTGCCTTTTTCACATAAATCGCCTTTCTTCAATTCCCATCCGTCAAGAGTATATATAAGGGTTTCATCAATCGTACTCCTTACTTTTTTCAGTTCGCCATGCAGGTGCATCACGTTGGTCGACCCTGCCCTCTCGTGAAGATCATCCACATTTTGAGTAATGACGTGTACATCATATTTTTTCTCAAGTTCGGTCAGGGCCAGATGGCCGGCATTAGGTTTAACTTCATACAACTGTTTTCGGCGCTGGTTGTAGAAATCAATAACCAAAGCCTGGTTTCTTTGCCACGCCTCAAAAGTAGCGACATCTTCAACCCTGTGCTCTTCCCACAAACCATCGGAATCGCGAAAAGTGCGGATGCCGCTTTCGGCACTTATTCCGGCACCTGTAAGAACTACTATCTTTTTCATTTTAAATTAATTCTGGTGATAAAAGTATTTATTTTGAATTAGAGACTGTCTGAAATTGGTAAAAAAGTTCAATTATTTAAACTTGTATTGCTGTCAAATTGAGCGTATCCGATAGCTATCGGATCGAAATGCACTCATCCATTTCAAAAATAAACAATGATAGCTTGTTTTAGTGGGTTTCGACTCTCCTTCGACAACGCTTCGACTCGCTCAGCGTGACAGGGCAAACTGCTCAACCTGAAAAAAGATTGTGGCATTTTTGAATAATAATTATTCTTAGCTCTATTTTCCTTTTACAGAATTAACCTTCCCTGTTATTACCCGATAAAAAAAACACCCCTCACGAATGAAGAGTGCCTTAAAGTTACTATAAATTCCTGATTAGTCCTCGAAAATATGCATATTGTCGAGAGCATCCATCATCCCTTTAACGGAGGCAGCGGATTCTTCCAATAATTTTTTCTCAGCCGGGTCAAGTTTCAATTCTATCACTTCCTCAATTCCATTCGAGCCTAAGCGAACAGGTACACCAAGGAATACATTTTTCAGACCATATTCGCCGTTCAGTTTGGTACAAACAGGGAAAATGCGTTTCTGATCATCAACAATAGCTTCAACCATCTGGGCAGCGGCAGCACCCGGAGCATACCAGGCCGATGTTCCCATCAGATTAACCAGTTCGCCACCACCTTTACGGGTACGTTCTACAATTTTATCAATTTCATCCTTATTCAGCAATTCGGTAATCGGGATACCACCAACTGATGTATAACGTGGTAAAGGCACCATTGTATCGCCATGGCCACCAAGCAACATGGAGTGTACATCCTTAGGCGAAAGACTGAGCGCTTCGGCTATAAAACTACGATAACGCCCGGTATCGAGTATACCTGCCATACCGAAAACCTTACGTTCATCTTTAAGTGCGGCTTTGTAAGCGCAATAAGTCATTACATCCAATGGATTTGAAACAATTATAATAATTGCCTCAGGTGAATATTTGATAACCTTTTCAGTAACATCCTTAACAATAAGCGCATTTGTTTTAATTAAATCATCGCGACTCATCCCCGGCTTGCGTGGCAGTCCCGAAGTAATAACAACCACACCCGAGCCTTTGGTTTTCAGGTAATCGTTTGTACAACCTGTAACATGGGTGTTAAAGTTATTGATAGAGGATGTTTGCCAGATATCAAGGGCTTTGCCCTCGGCGGTTCCTTCTTTGATGTCAACCAAAACAACCTCGCGAGCCAGGTCCTTGTGTGCAACAACGTTAGCAACAGTAGCGCCTACATTTCCGGCACCAATTACAGTTATTTTTTTCATAATGTATAATATTTGATATGTACATTCACCGTCAGCTAAATTAATAAACATTTAGCTTGTTAAATATAACTGAGGTGAAAATATTTCAATACAAATCTAATTCCGCGTTAACATCAAGCAAAACAGCCTGTTATTCATGATTATTTTGCGCTCTTTTCTCATTAGCCTGCGCATCAATCACTGCAATGGCAGTCATATTTACAATTTCATTCACACTTGAACCCATTTGCAAAACATGTATTGATTTTTCGAGACCCATCAGGATTGGCCCGATTGCTTCGGCACCGGACAATTCCTGAATCAGTTTATAAGCAATATTGCTTGCAGTTAAGTATGGGAATATTAATGTATTGGCAGGTGAACCAACCAGTTTGCTGAAAGGGAAATGCTCCGAAAGTAATTCATTGTTGATAGCAAAGTTTGCCTGCATATCACCATCCACAATCAGATCGGGATAATCGCGGTGCAATATAGCTACGGCATCCCTTACTTTAATAGGTATTTTTGCTTCAGTTGATCCGAAATTGGAGTACGAAAGCATTGCAATACGGGGCTCAATATTAAATGACCTCACAGCCTCTGCAGTCTGAAGTGTTATTTCAACAAGAGTTTCAGTTGAAGGATTCATATTTACTGTTGTATCAGCAAAAAAGAAAGGGCCTTTCTTTGTAAGCATAATATACATGGCAGAGATTCTGTTAGTATTCTTCCTTTTGCCGATAATGCGCAGGGCAGGGCGGATGGTTTCAGGATAGCTTGTGGTTAAACCTGATATCATAGCATCGGCATACCCGTTTTCAACCATACTAGGTGCAAAAAAGTTCCGGTGGCTCATAAAATCAAGTGCAACCTTAGAATTTACACCTCTGCGCTGCCGTTTTTTATAATACTGGCTGGCAAATAATTCCCGCATTTCGATTTGTTCCTCTTTGGTTGGATCAATAATTTGTACACCTGGTAACTCAAGGTCAAACTCTTCTATCATCTGTCTGATTGCCTTCTCATCCCCTAAAAGTATGGGAGTTGCAATTCTCTCGTCCAATACAATTTCAGCAGCTTTAAGTACTTTATAATTTTCTGCTTCGGCAAATACAACCCGTTTCGGATTTGACTGTGCGCGTGCTTTTATTCGTTTAATAAGAGGATTGGTTAGCCCAAGTCTTTTATTAAGTTCAGCTTCGTAAGCCGGCCAGTCGGTAATAGGCTTGCGGGCTACGCCAGTCTCCATGGCAGCTCTGGCAACGGCTGTAGCAACAAATATAATCAATCGCGGATCACTTGGTTTTGGAATAATATATTCGCTCCCAAACTTTAAATTCCTGGTGTTGTATGCAATATTTACTTCCTCAGGTACCGGCATTTTTGCCAGGTCAGCAAGAGCATATGCTGCAGCCAGTTTCATTTCTTCATTAATGGTACGCGCCCTCACATCCAATGCACCTCGAAAAACATACGGGAATCCAAGCACATTATTCACCATGTTAGGAAAATCGCTTCGGCCGGTTCCCATAATAACATCCGGGCGTGCAGTAATAGCTTCGGTGTATGATATTTCCGGAATAGGATTGGCAAGCGCAAAAACGATAGGGTTTGGCGCCATTCTCATCAGGTATTCCGGTTTCACGGCACCTCCAGCCGACAAGCCGAGGAACATATCAGCCCCGTCCATTGCCTGTTCCAGGGTATCGATATCCAGATCGGTAATAAACTCAGCTTTGTATTTATTAAGATCAGTTCGTTTCCGGTTTATCGCTCCTTTGCTATCGAGCATAATTATATTTTCTTTGCGTGCCCCGAGTTTCATATACAGCCTGGTGCAGGAAACTGCTGCTGCTCCGGCTCCGCTAACTACAATTTTAATATCCTCTATCTTTTTGCCATTTATCAAAAGGGCATTGAGTAAGCCGGCAGAAGTAATAATGGCAGTACCATGCTGATCATCGTGCATTACAGGAATATCAAGCTCGGCTTTCAGCCGTTCTTCAATCTCAAAACACTCAGGTGCTTTAATATCTTCAAGGTTAATGCCCCCAAAAGTGGGAGAAATCGCTTTTACCGTCTGTATCAGTTTTTCAACATCTTTTTCGTTCACTTCGATATCGAAAACATCGATATCTGCAAAAATCTTAAAAAGAAGTCCTTTACCTTCCATTACAGGCTTTCCGGCTTCGGCACCAATATCACCCAAACCCAGAACTGCAGTTCCGTTTGATATAACCGCTACCAGGTTGCCTTTTGCAGTGTATTTATATACATCTTCAGGGTGTGCCTGAATTTCGAGACAGGGCTCCGCCACTCCTGGTGAATAGGCAAGCGAAAGATCACGCTGCGTGCTATGGGGTTTGGTTGGTACTACTTCAATTTTCCCCGGCCGCCCTTCGGAATGGTAAGTTAGAGCGTTTTTTCGAATGAGAGTTGTCATGATAATCTTTTGCTAATCATTTGAATAATAAAATACTTTTGAGTTGCAAAGTAACAAACAAATGAATTGTTATTAGTTGATTTTCAAGTTAAAACTTCGTAATGCTGTGCAATTTGAACTGTGTCTAAATTACTTTTAGACAATAAAATCAATTATATAGATGTTTGCTATTGATTGATAGTTCAATAACAAATTACAGTAGATTAGAAGCTGATTTTATTATTACCCTAAAATTGCTACTTTTGCGCTACCTTGAAGAGGATACCTAAAAAAGCCGGTGCGATTTAATTTAAAAAATGACACATACAATGCCTTGCGCACTATCCTATTTAGCCTCAAAAATCCACTAAGACTTTCATTATCTTTTTAATAATCTGATTATGTATTCATTTATTGAAGGTAAAATTGCTGACCTTAATCCTACTACAGCTGTGTTGGCTTGCCAGGGAATTGGCTATTCTATCAACATTTCGCTTAATACTTATTCCCAAATCCAGGGAAAAGAATCATGCCGCCTGCATACACACCTTGTTGTTCGCGAAGATGCCCTTATTCTTTTTGGATTTGCTGACGTAAGCGAAAGGCATGTTTTTCAACAGCTTATATCTGTGTCGGGAGTCGGGCCCAATACTGCAAGGCTTATTTTATCCTCACTCAGTTCGGCCGAAGTGGCTGAAGCGATTGCGAGCGAAAATGTTAAATTACTTCAATCTATAAAAGGTATAGGAGGTAAATCAGCATTGCGGATTATTATTGATTTGAAAGATAAAATTATGAAGGACTTGCCGGCGGGTGAAAATTTAATCTCTTCGCACAATACCGGAAAGCATGAAGCGTTATCTGCATTAGTAATGTTAGGCTTTAACAGGCCAGTTGCCGAGAAAGCCCTGGATCAGGTAATAAAGGCTAACGGAGCAACACTACCAGTTGATCAATTAATAAAAAATGCACTGAAAATTCTCTAATCAGGAATATTGGCTGTATTATAAATTTTTACAGAAACTAACTAACCAGCTAACCATTAGCTGTTGGCAGCAAATGACAAAGAATCCAGCGGTTTGAATAGATATATTAAGTACATATCCAGGCTTTCCTTTTTTACAATTCTTTTATCTCTGTTCTGGGGTGTAAGTGCGTCTATTGGTTTATCGACCAATGAAATGGAACAAGGTCATTTTATAGCTGCTCCTGATTCTACAGGTTCCGATTCTACCTTGCGTTTCCCGATTCCAAAAAGTCAGAATCCGTATGACGAACCTCCTTCAGGAGGTTTATACCTGGACAATCCTTCGAACCTGAAACAGGACGTTATTTATGATCCTAAATACAATGAGTATACAATTACCAATAAAATAGGTTCCCTTAATTACCGTAATCCTGCTTCATTTTCGTTCGACGAATACAGGAAATGGGATGCACGCCGTGCGTTGGATAGTTACTGGCAGGAACGAGCCAATACCACCTCAGATGCTACAAGACTTGGCGTTATTCCTCAATTTCGGGTTGGAGGCCAGGCTTTCGACCGTATTTTTGGTGGAAACACCATTGACATAAAGCCCCAGGGTAGTGCCGAACTTATTTTTGGCGTAATCTCAAATCGCCGCGACGATCCCTTTATCAGTGAGAAACTGAGACGTACAACGAATTTCAATTTTGATATGAAAATTCAGATGAGCGTTCAGGCTAAGATCGGTGACAAAATTGAATTCAATACCAATTATAATACAGAGGCAACTTTCGACTTCGAAAATAAACTGAAACTCAAATACGAAGGAAAAGAAGACGAAATTGTTAAACTTATTGAAGCGGGTAATGTAAGTATGCCGATTAACAGCACGCTGATAACCGGTAGCCAAAGTCTTTTCGGGCTCAAAACACAACTGCAGTTTGGTAAAGCAACCGTTACCGGGATTTTTTCGCAACAGCAAAGCCAGGTCGAAAATATTACTGTACAAGGTGGCGCCCAGACTCAGAAATTCTCAACCAGCGCACTTGATTATGAAGAAAACAGGCACTTTTTCTTAGGGCAGGCCTTTCGTAACAACTTTGAGAGCGCAGTTGCAACACTTCCTGTTATAACATCCAATATCAATATTACAAAAATTGAAGTATGGATAACCAATATCGGAGCAGCCATCACTGAAAACCATAACATTGTAGCATTTCAGGATATAGGTGAAAGCAATCCATATAATCGGACAATTAGTCCAACGTCGCAACAACAATATCCCGACAACGAATCGAATGATCTTTTACTTCAACTGGATACCAACCAGGTAAGAAATATTAATTCTGCTTCCGAATACCTGATCACACAAAAAGGATTTGCACCGGGTATTGATTTCGAAAAAATTGAAAGTGCCCGGAAACTGAACAATTCAGAGTTCATGTACAATACCCGCCTGGGTTTTATTTCGCTTAACACAACCATAAATTCCAACCAGACTCTTGCTGTGGCCTATCAATATACTATAATTGGTGATGATAAGGTTTACCAGGTAGGTGAGTTTTCCGATCAGGGAATTCCGACAGCCAGTTGTTTGATGGTAAAACTGTTAAAAAGCACGGCTTTGAACACTCATGTTCCATTGTGGAACCTGATGATGAAAAACGTATATAACCTTGGGGCTTATAATATTAACAGAGACGACTTTATTCTTAATATACTTTATACCGGCAACAGCAATGCCGTTCCTACAGGATATTTTGATAAGGGACCCGAAGGTATAAAAGGCATTCCCCTCCTGCAGATTTTCGGTTTAGACAGGCTTGATCCGCAAATGAATGCTCCGCACGACGGAATTTTCGACTTTATCGACAACGCTGCACGCGATGGTGGAACTATTCAGGCATCAAACGGAAGGATATTTTTTCCCGTGCTGGAACCTTTCGGGAGTTACCTGCGGGCAAAAATTAATGATAAGACTTTTGCTGACAAGTATTGCTATGACTCGCTTTACACCATGACTAAGACCGGGGCACAGCAATATCCTGACAGGAATAAATACCTTATGGAAGGGCAATATAAATCGGAATCAGGCTCGGAGATATCTCTAAATGCACTCAATGTTCCGCAAGGATCGGTTAAAGTTACAGCCGGAGGTGTTCTGCTGGTTGAAAATTCAGACTATACCGTTGATTATACGCTTGGCCGCGTGAAAATTATAAACGAAGGCATACTCAATTCAGGCACTCCGATTAATATTCAGCTCGAAAACAACTCCATGTTCAATGTTTACAGCCAGACTTTGTTAGGAGGTCATGTTGATTACAAAGTGAACAAGGATCTTCTGTTAGGTGCAACCATACTGAATCTGCACGAAAGGCCCATCACTCAAAAAACCAATTACGGCGACGCTCCAATTTCAAACACCATTTGGGGCGGTAGCATCAATTACCAGAAAGAAACAGACTTTATTACCAAATTAGTTGATAAGCTTCCTTTTTACAGCACTAAAACTCCATCGAAACTGCGTGTTGATGCTGAATTCGCCCAGTTTATCCCCGGACATTCAAAGGCTATCGGAGAATCAGGAACATCATACATCGATGATTTTGAGGGTGCTAAATCGACCATATCACTTACAAATATTGCTTCCTGGTCCATCGCAAGTACTCCTCAGGGACAGACTACAATTAACATGTTTCCCGAGGCTGCACCCGGCACAAAACTGGCTTATGGTTATAACAGAGCTATAACATCGTGGTACACCATTGACCCATCAGTATTTTATGATAAATCGAATTCAAGAAAACCTAAAAACATCAATAATGATGAGCTTTCAAAGAATTCGGTCCGTGTAGTGTACGAAAACGAATTGTTCCCTAATAAGGAAAACCAGTACAATCAACCGCTAAATATAAATATTTTCAATCTTTCATATTTTCCCGATGAGCGTGGACCATACAATTATGATGTTTTAGGAGGTCGTTATTCACGCGGGATACGAAACGAAAGTGGGAAACTCAATGATCCAAATACCCGTTGGGGAGGTATTATGCGCAAAATGGAAAACTCCGATTTTGAAGCTGCCAATGTGGAATATATTACCTTCTGGATGATGGATCCGTTTTCTGAATCCTCATCACCGCTTGGGAAAAGAGGTGGCGACTTATATTTTAACCTTGGAGATATTTCGGAAGATATCCTGCGCGACGGACGAAAATCATTCGAAAACGGTCTACCGGGTACAGAGTTGCTGGCTGATGTTGATACTACTATTTGGGGAAGGGTGCCTACCATACAGGCTCTTACACAGTCGTTCGACACCAAGCCTGGGTCACGCCCGTTTCAGGATGTAGGATACGATGGATTGCCCACCCAGGATGAACAAGGATTCTTTTTCGATTCGTTTCTTCAAAACATTATTAGCCGATATGGAGAATCTTCCACTGCTTTTATAGAGGCTAATAACGATCCTTCGTCCGACAACTTCCACTCGTTTGTTGGAGGTGATTACGACGGTGATCCTAAATATTCCAGTGTTGTTGAGCGCTATAAGTTGTACAACGGACCTGACGGAAATTCACCGGCAAATAACGATAACAATTCAAATAATATAGGGCAACGGAATCCGAATACCGAAGATTTAGATAACGATAATACACTCAGCGACCAGGAGCGATATTTCCAGTATGTGGTTCACCTTCGTCCCGAGGATATGGAAGTAGGCCAAAACTATATTACCGATAAATTCGATTCAAGAGGAACCGTTAAACTGGCAAACGGACAAACAGGAGGAGCTTTATGGTACCAGTTTAAAATACCGGTTCAAAAACCGGATAAGGTAGTTGGTGGAATACAGGATTTCAAATCGATACGTTTTATGCGTATGTTTTTTAAAGATTGGGATACCGCAGTTGTTTGCCGCTTTGCATCCTTCGAACTGGAGCGGGGCGAATGGCGGAAATACTACAACAGCCTGCTTACACCCGGCGAATATATCCCCGATCCTAACCAGGACGGTACCACTTTCGATATTTCGACAGTGAGTATTGAGGAAAACGGCAGCAGAGTGCCTATACCTTATGTTGTACCTCCGGGAATCAGTCGCGAAATAAACGTTGCTACCACCAATTATCAGCAGCTGAACGAGCAGTCGATGGTACTCAAAGTTTGTAATCTACTTGATGGCGACGCCCGTGGAGCTTATAAAACAACAGACTTCGATTTCCGCGATTACAAGAGGTTAAAAATGTATATCCATGCCGAAAAATCGATTGAGACTCAATCTCTGGAAAAAGGAGATCTTACTGCATATATCAGACTGGGTTCCGATTTCACGACAAACTACTATGAATATGAGATACCTCTCTCATTTACTACATGGGGTACATCAGCCGGAAATCCGGATGCCATATGGCCGGCCGATAATATAATGGATATAGATCTTTCCAGACTTGTTGCTGCAAAGCAAGCGCGCAACGATGAAATGAATCGCTCAGGTTCGGTTATCAGTCCTACTACTCCTTATGTTATTCCTGACGGAGACAATCGGATAACTATTGTCGGTTCTCCCAGCATGAGTGATATCAGGGCAATGATGGTCGGCGTGAGGAATCCCAAACGGAATCCCCGAAAAGTGGATAGCGACGATGGACAGGCAAAGTGCGCCGAAGTTTGGGTAAATGAACTCCGCCTCACTGATTTTAACGAAAAAACAGGATGGGCTGCCAATGCCAGGATTGCTACTAATCTGGCAGACCTGGGAAATGTAATGCTATCAGGCGCTTACAGTACTGCCGGATTCGGAAGTATCGAAAAGAAAGTGAATGAAAGACAGAAAGAGGCTATCAGTCAATTGGATGCAGCTACCAACCTGGAACTCGGGAAATTCCTTCCCGAAAGCTCTGGCATCCGCATCCCGATGCATTACGATTATTCACAAACAGTGAGCAAACCGCAGTATAATCCGCTTGATCCCGATGTGTTGTATGCAGACCAAACCGATGGCATGACCAAACACCAGAGTGACTCACTGGCAAAGCTTACTAATGATGTAACCAAAAGACAAAACCTTAACTTTATGAATGTGCGTAAGGACAGGGTCGGAGCTGCTCAAAAACCTCAGCTCTGGGATATCGAAAACTTTGACCTGTCATATGCATACTCCGAAATTTCACATTCCAATATTGACATTGAATCCGACAACCGGAAAACATACCGGGGTGGTTTGGGATATAATTTTACCGTAAATCCCAAAAACGTAAAACCTTTCCAAAAGACAGTAAAATCAAAGTCATTGGCTGTTATCCGCGATTTTAACTTTTACTACATTCCGAAGTTGATTTCGTTCCGCACTGATATGTTTCGCGACTATCAGCGGAGGTTACTCCGCAATAAAAGCGGCTCACTTATCATACTTGAGCCTAATTATACCAAACGATGGGATTGGAATCGCATTTACGATATTAAATATGATCTCTCCCAATCTCTTAAGTTTGATTATAGTGCAAACATAAATGCGTATATCGATGAGCCTGCTGGAGGTTATGAAAAGCAAAAAAATAATTACCAGGCGTACCGCGATACAGTATGGAACTCGATAAAGAGTTTGGGTTCCACAAACAGGTTTAATCAGTCGGCAAATATTAATTATACGGTTCCTTTTAATAAAATCAGGGTGCTGAACTGGGTTACACTGAATGCCCGTTATGGTGTAAAATACCGTTGGGAAGCTTCACCAAGCTCATTGCAATCAAGGTTTGGTAATACAGTCGAAAATTCGCGCGACATCCAGTTAAACGGAGGGTTTCGGCTTACCACATTGTACGATAAAGTTCCGTTCCTGAAAAAAGCAAGGATTGACCTGCAAAGTAAAGGACAGTCGCAAGCAGGTAATTTACCCTCACGGGGAATGGCAAAACCGAATGATGCAAATTCCGATCTGACTAAAAAAGCAGGCAAAAATGGATCCAATGCGGACAGCACGGAAAAACCAAAGAAAAATTATCTAAAAGAAATCGGAACCTATACGTTGGGTGTATTAATGTCAGTGAAAGACATGAACTTCACATATACCAAGTCTAACGGCATTTTACTGCCGGGCTTTACTCCTGTACCGGGTATTTTGGGCAATAACTGGGACTATAATGCCCCGGGGCTGGGTTTTATTTTCGGAAGTCAAAAAGATGTAATGCAAAAAGCTTCCACATCAGGATGGCTTACCAGGGATACCTTGCTGAATAATCCGTTTATTTCCAGGGCAACGGAAAATCTTACATTCCGCTCAACAGTGGAACCGATTCGGAATTTTAAAATTGATGTAACTGCTGACCGTACCTATGCAACCTCTTACCAGGCATATTACAAAGCGAATTCCAACGGAGACTTTAACAAACCTACTTCACCACAGGATCGGGGTAATTTCAGTATGTCCTACATTTTATGGGCTAGTTCCTTTAAAAAAGATAACAGTAATGATCAGAGTCCAGTTTTTGAGCAGATGCTTTCGTACCGGAAAACTATAGCCGAAAGACTGGCAAGTGAAAACCCAAACTCTACAGGTGTCGATTCTCTCGGGTATCCCAACGGATACGGACCTACCCAGCCTCAGGTTCTGTTTGCTTCTTTTATGGCGGCCTACAGTGGTAAAAGTCCTGATAAAATTAAATTCAATGCTTTCCCGAAAATTCCTTTACCAAATTGGCGGGTAACTTACAATGCTACCCAGGGAATAAAATCACTGCGAAATTATTTCCAGTCGTTCAGTGTATCACATGCCTATCGTTCGAAGCACATGGATGTGATATCTGTTACTGAACAATTCGGTCCACTCATTGGTTTTGATATGACCATGAAAAACAGCATGCTTGCCAGGGTTGAATACAGGAAAACACGAAACCTTGCTTTAAGCTTTGTAAATAACCAGCTTACCGAAATGCGCAGCAATGAGTTGGTAATTGGTACCGGATACAGGTTTAAAAGTGTGCCTTTTAAAGTCAGGTCAATGTCAACCGGGAAAGCCGTTCAGATAAAAAGTGACCTCAATGTAAAACTTGATTTCTCCATCCGCGACAATAAAACTATACTGCGTCGTATTGAAGAAAACAACAATCAGATTTCGAGCGGTACAAGAGCGACTTCAATTAATTTTTCGGCAGATTACATGGTTAGCCAGAAACTCAACGTAAGGTTGTTCTACGACCAAACCCTCAACAAACCGCATGTATCGGCGCAGGTGCCTACTTCCAATATCAATGCAGGCATCTCGCTCAGGTTTACACTTGCCCAATAATTAGTTTAAGATTTAAGGGAATCAGATTTATTGCATCCCAATCTTTGAAATTTGATTCTAAAAAAAATCCGAATCTTTATTCAGAATCATTCTATTTTGAGAATTCATGATCGCAGGTTGATTACAATGTTTAATTTTGACATCGAAAAAAACAAAGCAATGAATATTCCTGAAAATCTTTATTACACCAGTGATCACGAATGGATCAAGGTTGAAGGCAATACCGGTATTATAGGTGTTTCCGATTTTGCACAACATCAATTAGGCGACATCGTATTTGTAGATGTTGCAACAGTAGGCGAAACGCTGGCTGAAGGAGATACTTTCGGCACTATCGAAGCAGTGAAAACTGTTTCTGATTTATTTATGCCTATAGATTCGGAAGTAACAGAGTTCAACGAAGCGCTCAACAACGAGCCTGAACTGATCAATAAAGATCCTTATGGTGAAGGATGGATTGTGAAAGTAAAGATTACCGACATTTCAAAACTTTCCGATCTTCTTTCTGCTGAAAAATACAAAGCTCTGATAGAAGCTTAAGATTTATTGCCGATTGCCTGGTTTCCTAAATTACCAGTCCGGTTAGTTAAACCACACTCTCCCTGCCCCGGATGAGTGTGGTTTAAACATTTCCCTTATCTAAACTGTTATAAATTTAGCCACTCAATTAAACACCAGTTGCTCAGGTTCTTTATACAAATAAATTATGATGAGTTATTAACTGGTAACCAAATTCGCATTGGAATTAGTTTTAAAATATATCCAATCAGAAAAAATTGGCAAAGCTCTTTTGCACACTACGAACGGAAGTAAAAAAGACTGGAAAGCAAAAAACAAATTTACTTGCATGGCAGCTCAAAGGCAACACAACAAAAAATAGCAAAAGCGAAATTTGAGCAAATAATTGTTGTAATTTAGCTGGTTCAAAGGCTACAATAAAAGTATCAGATAATTATACAGGTGATGGAACTAAAAAAATCAAAAAAAGCAGATCTTGAAAGCAAGAAAGGTGTATTCCTGCAGATAGGCCTGATATTTTCGATAGCTATTATCCTGGTGGCTTTTGAGTGGAAAAGTTCGGATGTTCAAAATCTGAACACATACAGCACCCGAAGCGCAAGTACCGATGTGGAAGAACTGGTGCCAATAACGCAACAAACCGCACCTCCTCCTCCACCAGCTCCGCCGCCACCGTCAATCGTTTTAAACGTGGTTGAAAATACGGCTCAGATCAACGACGATATTTCTATTAATGCTGAAGCCGACGAAAGCACAAAAGTAGATGAATATAAAGCTCCGGCTCCGGTAAAGCAGGAAGAAGAATCAGAAATACAGGAACAGGAAATCTTTCAGGTTGTTGAAACTGCACCATCTTTCCCTGGTGGTGATGCAACACGGATGAAATTCCTGCAGGACAATATCAAATACCCGGCAATGGCGCGTGAAAGCGGCATACAAGGAACAGTATATGTTACTTTTGTTGTTGAGCGTAATGGTTCTGTTACTGATGTTAAACTTTTACGTGGCATCGGCGGAGGCTGCGACGAGGAAGCTCTTCGTGTTGTAAAAAACATGCCTAAATGGGAACCCGGAAAGCAACGTGGAAAACCCGTGCGTGTACAGTTTAATATGCCAATAAAATTTACGCTGGCCGGCTAATTTGAAAAAATATAAAAAAAGAGGCTGTCTTCTCAAGGACAGCCTCTTTTTTTATTAATTTACATAAATGTCATATATTGATGTTTATTTCACAAACTTGTTGTCCGCACTTTGTTAAATTACTACTAATTTTATGATATGAATGTTTTCAAACCGGAAGTTTTTCAGGGAAGTATGTCCTACAAACGCTATTTCGAAGGCTGGTACTTCAAACATGTTTCAAAAAACATGGATCTGGTTTATTCATTTATCCCCGGCATTTCGCTAAATCCAGAAAATCCTCATTCATTTATTCAGGTAATAAATGGCTTAACCGGCAACACCCAATATGTTGAGTATCCGCTTTCAGAATTTGAATTCAGTAAAGACAGATTTAATGTTCAGGTTGGAGATTCAGTTTTTACAGCGGATAGCATGTTGTTAAACATCAATTCGCCCCTGATCAAAGTTACGGGCCGCCTGAGTTATTCGGGAAGTATTAAATACCCGTCTTCATTTTTATCTCCCGGAATTATGGGTTGGTATTCGTTTGTTCCGTTTATGGAATGCAAGCATGGAGTAGTTTCCGTTTCGCATCGGATTGACGGAGCTCTGACCATCGATGGCTCCGAACTCGACTTTTCAGGCGGAAAAGGATACATTGAAAAGGACTGGGGAAAATCATTTCCTGAATCTTGGATATGGCTTCAGAGCAATAACTTCGCGAATTCCGATGCCTGTATCATGATGAGTATTGCCAAAATTCCCTGGCTGGGTAGCTTTTTTACCGGCTTCCTTGGATTTCTTTACTTTAAGGAAACATTTTACCCATTCAGCACCTATCATAAATCGGAAATTACTGCACTGAACCTGGCAGACGAAAAACTGACTATTGGCTTTAAAAGCAAAAAGCACCAGCTGAAAATAATCGCTACACTGAAAAACTCAGGGATTTTATTGGCGCCCACAGCCGGACAAATGAGCCGTAGAATAAAGGAGAGTGTTGATTCGGAACTTGATGTAGTTTTATCGGAGATTGACGGAACAGGAATTTATCACGATCACGCTTCCCGTGCCGGGCTCGAGGTTATTGAGGGAATATTTGACATTGTTAAGATAAAAACGAAGAAAGAAGTCAGTTAGTCTGTGGTTGCCGGAGTTTCGAATGATTGGAAATTTGAAATCATATTGATCAGGGTGCAAATCTGAAATTCCATAGATAGGAAATTTTAGCTTTTATTTTTATATCTGAGTTTTTTTGAGAGATTAAAAATCTCTCCACCCAATCAGTTGATCAGTTCAAAGAAACCTTTATCAGCATTGTAACTGAATATTTCACCGGTTTCGATTATGTAATGCCAGCCGTTTATAGCTAACTGTCCTTTTACATATTTCTCAGCTATAAAAGGATAGGAAAGTAGATGGCGCACCTGCTCAACCACGTTCATTTGCTCAGCAAGCCATTCGCGGGAAGCATGACTACCTTCGGGTAGCATTTTTATCACTTTTTCTTTTACAGGAAGCGCAAGCTCAAGCCATTTCCGGGTATGAGGTAATTTCTCAAAATATTCTTCAGGTTTAAATAACGCCGCGCAGCCACCACAATTGGAATGCCCGCAAACAATAATATTCTCAACTTGCAGTGATTCAACAGCAAATTCAATAGCCGAAACGGCAGCCAGAAATTTACCTTCAGGTTCATAAAGCGGAACAATATTGGCAATATTACGGATTATAAAAAGGTCACCGGGCATTGATGCAGTAATCATATTGGGTACCACACGCGAATCGGAACATCCAATAAACAATGTGTGTGGCTTTTGCTCCTTGCCAAGATCGGAGAAAAGTTTCTCGTAAGTTTCAAAATCATTTTGCCGGAAGGCTACGGCTCCTTCAATAAGTTGTTTCATGTGTATAAGTTGTTTTTACGGGTCATTACCTTTCCCAATTTATCGGGATGGAATACGCCATAATATTATTTTCGGTTGGTGCGAGAACTTTCTCATGGCTATTTCATCTGCTAATATTTATATAGGTTGTGTTTTAGGAGACAACGCACCATGCACAAAACTATTCATAAAATTTGTCTTCTTTCCAGTTTTTAGGATTGTTTTCAATATAATTTTGAATACGATCAAAGGATTCGGCATTGCGAATAATATGATCGTAAAAACGTGATTGCCAGGCAAAATCCTTGTTGATCAGATGGGCATATTTGGAAACAGCGGATTTATAGGAACCCAAAACAGATGAAATGGTGCCTGAACCCTGATTTTGAAAACGTAATTGTCCGATTGTTTTGTTGGTTGGGACGGGGGCGGCGGGGTGATTGGCGGGATCGGCGGGATCGGCGGGATCGGCGGGATCGGCATAGAGACAAGGCAATGCCTTGTCTCTATCGTTCCCGCCATCATCGCCATTACGATGGCCATCGCAACGGATATTCATTTTATCAATAATCAATATTCCATGAATATGGTTTGGCATTACCTGAAAATTACCCAATTCAATAAATGGAAAATGGATAGGTATTTCTAACCAATATTGTTCTGCCAATTTACCTGTTCCATTCAGATGCATTTCTGATTTAATAATTTCACCGAAATAATGCCTGCGGCTTTTTGTACATATTGTAATAAAATATGCGCCATCCCAACCGTAATCCCAATTTTGTAAACGGGCAGAAGATATCCGATATTTGTTATGAAACTTTTCAGCCATTTCAAGGTTTGTTGTACCGAAAGTAGGGACAAGGCCGTGCCTTGTCCCTACTCCGGATGAAAATAATCAAACACAATCTTCCCTTTCGCCAATCCCGCAACCTTTTGAATTTCATTCTGCGAGGCCTCTTTGATGGCTTTGACAGAACGGAATTTGCGTAACAAAACAGTAGATGTGGATTCGCCTACACCGGCAATTTCGGTAAGTTCGGTTTTAATAGTTCCCTTTTCGCGGCGTTTGCGGTGATGGGTAATGCCGAACCGGTGGGCTTCGTCGCGCAATTGCTGGATAATACGCAATGTTTCCGATTTCTTATCAATATATAACGGTAACGAATCGCCGGGATAATAAATTTCTTCCAGCTTTTTGGCAATTCCGATTACAGCTACTTTACCATGCAGTCCAAGTTTATCAATACTTCCCATTGCTGAACTGAGTTGTCCCTTGCCGCCGTCAACAATTATTAATTGCGGTAAAGGCTGGTTTTCGTCCATTACACGTTTATAACGGCGGTAAATAACTTCTTCCATCGATGCAAAATCATTCGGGCCTTCCACCGATTTAATATTGAAATGGCGGTATTCCTTTTTATCAGGTTTACCATTTGTAAACACTACCATCGCGGCAACCGGATACGATCCCTGTATATTTGAATTATCAAAACAATCGATACGGACCGGTTGTTCCTTTAGTCTCAGATCTTTCTGCATCTGCTCCATAATTCGTTGGGTATGGCGTTCGGGATCCACATGTTCCAGCATTTTGTGCTTTTCGAGCATATAATATTTAGCATTGCGTTCCGAGAGTTCAAGCAGTTTTTTCTTTTCACCACGAATTGGCGTTATGTAGGTAACGCCCGGCAATGCCACTTCCGGTTTAAACGGAACAATAATTTCGGGTGAATCGGAATCGAAACGTTCACGCAATTCAACAATGGCATGTATTAATAATTCCTCGGGTGATTCGTCCAGCTTTTTCCTGATCTCAACGGTATGCGCCTGTATAATACTTCCGCTGATCACTTTCATAAAATTTATATATCCTGCCGTCGGCTCATCCAAATAGGAAAATACATCAATATTGTGGATGGAAGGACTTACGATCAGCGATTTGCTTTGATAACGGTCGAGAAGTTCGATTTTTTCTTTAACTACATGTGCCTTCTCAAACTGATAAGTATCGGCATATCCTTTCATCATACCTGCCAGGTGTTGCCGGACTGAAGATATATTTCCGCGAAGAATGTTCCTGATTTCTGTCAGCGATTGTCCGTAGTCTTCTTCAGTCTGAAGTCCTTCGCAGGGTCCCAGGCAATTTTTCAGATGAAATTCGAGACATACTTTATATTTCCCTGCACGAATATTGGCAGCACTTAAATTAAGGCTACAGGTTCGTATCTGGTACAATTGCCGGATCAGATCGAGTAGCGTATGCATCATTTTAACAGAAGCGTAAGGCCCGAAATAGTCAGATCCGTCGTTGATGCGATGCCTGGTTGGAAAAATACGCGGGAATGCTTCTTTTTTAATACAAATCCAGGGATACGTTTTATCATCCTTCAGCATTATGTTGTAACGCGGCTGGTATTTCTTGATAAGATTGTTTTCGAGCAACAATGCATCTAGTTCCGTTTCAACCACAATGATCCGGATATCAGCAATTTTCTGAACCATTACCCTTACTTTACCAAACTGTGATACATCACGCCTGAAATAGGATGAAACCCTCTTTTTCAGGTTTTTGGCTTTGCCGACATACAGTATTTTACCATCCTTATCGAAATACTGGTATACTCCTGGACTACCGGGTAGGTCGCGGACGATATTTTCAATATGTGTGGAATGTTTTGACAAAAATGGGATTAAGTTTTAGGGGTTGAGGGGGGTTGAGGGGGGTTGAGGAGATTGAAGAGATTGAAGAGATTGATGGGGTTCGTTCGGTTTCAGAGTTCAAAAGTGTTCAAAGTTCAATGCTTAGCGTTCAAAAGTTTAAGATTACAGAGTTACGACACTTCATGCCAATATGAATCAGGGTCACTCAGTGTTACAAGTCTTTTTTACATATCTGAAATCATAATCTACAAACCCGAATTAAAAATCCGCGATTATCCGTCCTTCCGCGTCATCCGCGTTCCAATCTAAATATCCGAAATCCGAAATCGTAAATCCATTTTATTCTTCGTCCCTCATATGATTCCATCCGAGTGCCTCAATTTTAATGAGTGGTCCGTTGTTGGTTGCAAGGAAAGCGCCTGCATTAGGTTCAGTCATATGTCCAATAATACTGATGCCTTCCAATTCTTTCACCTTCTCGAAATCATTCATGCTTATGGTAAACAGAAGTTCGTAATCCTCGCCTCCGTTCATGGCTGCTGTAACCGGTTGAATATTAAACTCCTCAGCGGCAGCGATAGTCATAGCATCCAACGGAATCTTTTCTTCAAAAATCCTACATCCAAGTCCAGAATCTTCACAAATATGCAATACTTCTGAGGCTAATCCATCAGAAACATCTATCATAGCTGTGGGCTTCACTCCTACTGTTTTCAGCAATTCAATAATGTCGGTTCGTGGTTCGGGTTTAAGCTGTCGTTCAAGGATGTAATCAAATCCTTCAAGATCGGGTTGCATGCCGGGATCTGCTTCAAAAACTTTCTTTTCGCGCTCAAGCAATAGTAAACCCATGTAGGCGCTACCCAGGTCGCCGGTTACACAAATAAGGTCATTTTCTTTAGCGGTATTCCTGTATACAACATCCTGTTTATCAGCTTCACCGGTAACAGTGAGTGAAAGAAACAATCCATGCATCGAAGAGGTTGTATCACCACCAGCCAGGTCTACATGATAGCGTTTACATGCCATACGGATGCCTTCGTAAATTTCATCCAGGGCTTCGACCGGAAAACGGTTTGACACTGAAATTCCGACAAACAGCTGCCTTGGAGTGCCATTCATAGCAACAATATCCGAAAAGTTAACAGTTGCACATTTATACCCCAGGTGTCTCAAAGGCATATAAGCAAGGTCAAAATGAACACCTTCGACCAGCAGATCTGTGGAAACAAGAGTTACTTTATCACCATAATCAATAACGGCTGCATCGTCGCCAATACCTTTAATTGTTGAAGGGTGCTCGTTAACAAAAGATTCGGTGAGATGCTTTATGAGTCCAAATTCGCCTAATGCTGAAAGTTCGGTACGTTTACCCGGTGTTGGTTCGATCATAAAATTAAATTTGTGGCAAAATTACGG
>CAJDUB010000003.1_pt1 | contig 39733 bp, 21 predicted proteins | sample 7390251 | NCBI WGS metagenome assembly CAJDUB01 (sample SAMEA7055665, study PRJEB34461) | soil metagenome | biome: terrestrial ecosystem; feature: Peninsula; material: soil | place: Antarctica | collected 2016
CCACAAGGCCATGTTTATGCCAATATATTTTTCTCTGAATACTTCGTAACTGGCAATTCCCTTATCCTTAAGTTTCAATGTTTCAAACATTTCGCGCTTTGTTTCTTCAGCACTGCGCTCAAAATCCCACAGCGTATGATCAAGGTCAAAAAAAATATGTTTATAGGCTTTTTTCATTACTTCGATTTTAATAGAATGCAAAAGTAGCCTTTGCGGTGTACGAAAAAAAATTTTATTCGTTTTGTCGGAAACGATTAAAAATGTTGTATTATTGCAATATCAAAATAATATTAAAATAACATGGAAAAAGAAAAATTAGACTCAACTTCCTCGGGCTATATGGGCCTTGTGATCCTTCTGGCATTTCTGGCCGCTGGAATTTTAATGCTGGTTTCGTTCAATCAGTATTTGTTTGGTGTAATAGCAGGTCCGGTATTCCTCGTTATTGCCGCTTTTATGACTGCCGGGTTCCTGGTTATCAATCCCAATGAATCATCAGTGATTACTCTTTTTGGTGAATACAAGGGTACGCTGAAACGCAATGGTTTTTATTGGGTTAATCCATTCTTTGTAAAAAAGAAAATATCGTTACGTGCCCGTAACTTCAACAGTGAGTTGATAAAAGTTAACGACAAATTAGGAAATCCAATTATGATTGGAATTGTTCTGGTATGGAAAGTTGAGGAAACTTTTAAAGCTGCTTTCCAGGTTGATGATTACAACCGTTTTGTTGAAATACAAAGTGAATCAGCGGTCCGCAAACTTGCCGGACATTATGCTTATGATAATTTTGACGATGAGCAAAGTGAAATTACGCTGCGGGGCGGAGGTGAAGAAGTAAATCATGTGCTTGAGAAAGAACTTTCGGAACGTTTGCATATTGCCGGTATCAACGTGATTGAGGCACGTATTGCCCACCTTGCGTATTCAGCAGAAATTGCACAGGCTATGCTCAAACGTCAGCAGGCTACCGCCATTGTTGCGGCACGTGTTAAAATTGTTGAAGGTGCGGTTAGTATGGTCGAAATGGCATTGAAGAAACTTTCGGACAGTAAAATAGTTGATATGGATGATGAGCGCAAGGCAGCTATGGTAAGCAACCTTTTGGTTGTACTTTGCTCGGATAAAGATGCATCACCTGTTGTTAATGCCGGTTCAATTTATTAAAATGAAGTTACGGCTTATTTATCGGGAAGAACAATCGTTCAGGCAATCATTCATACCTTGGATTATACTGGTTGTCTTATTGATAGTGTTTGTCAGTATCAGCATGGGTTTATACCAGCAGTTATATCTGAGAAAACCATATGGTGATGAACCAATGAGTAACAATGGTCTGATCTGGAGTAGCATTATTTCTTTTTTTGTTGCATGTGCAGTATTTATTTTGATACTGAATATAAGAATGGTAACTGAGATATGGACGGATGGGATCCGGTTTAATTTCTCACCTCTTATCAGGAAAATGCGTTATATCCCTCTTGCCGATATCACTTCTGTTGAAGTTGCAAAGTACAGGCCCATTGCAGAATTTGGCGGATGGGGAATACGGAAACGATTAATTTCCCGAAAAACAGCATATAACATTCGCGGTAGAATAGGGTCGAGGGTAACAAAGAAAGATGGTAGTCAGGTTATGTTTGGAACACAAAAGCAGGTAGAAATGAAGCGAGCTGTCGAAAAGATGATGCATCCGGAATCGCAGACAGTTTTGTATTGATCTAATAATTAAAAACAATGAAGAAAAAGACATTATTTTTATTCTTGTTAGTTATAGCAAACCTGGCAGGTTGGACTCAGGACTTTGCCGGACAATGGAACGGAGTTTTAAAAGTGAGTGGAATCCAATTAAGAATTGTTTTTAATATCTCTAAAACTGATACCGGGTATATTTCTACGATGGATAGTCCTGATCAGGGAGCAAAAGGTATTCCCGTTACTTCCACCACTTTCGAAAACCAGAAAATAAATCTAAAAGTTTCCGGACTTGGAATTGAGTATGAAGGAGAATTGAAAGGAGAATTAATAACAGGCACGTTCAGGCAAGGTGTTCAATCATTCTCCATGGATTTAACACGTGAACACATTGAAAAAGCTAAATTGATACGACCACAGGAACCTGTTAAGCCTTATCCTTATTACTCGGAGGAAGTAACTTTTAGAAATGAAAAAGCAAATATCAAACTGGCCGGAACTTTAACAGAACCTGCAAAAGCAGGATCTTTCCCTGCTGTAATTTTAATAACAGGAAGCGGACCACAAAACCGGGATGAAGAACTATTGGGCCATAAACCATTTCTTGTGCTGTCCGATTACTTAACAAGAAGCGGAATTGCTGTATTACGTTGTGACGATAGAGGTACGGCGGAATCAGAAGGTGATTTTAAGTCAGCAACCTCGGTAGATTTTGCAAATGATGTGGAATCAGCTATTTCCTATCTTAAAACAAGAAAGGAAATCAATAAAAGGGAAATTGGTCTTATCGGGCATAGCGAAGGCGGATTAATTGCACCCATGGTTGCTTCAAAGTCCAAAGATGTAAGTTTTATTGTTTTGCTGGCTGGTCCGGGACTAAAAGGCAGCCAATTGCTATTGTTGCAGCAGGAACTGATTGGCAGAGCCTCAGGTGTATCCGAAAGTGATTTGCTGAAGGCGAAAGAAATCAATGCTGCTGCATTTAATATGGTTGACAAGTCAACAAACACTGATGCTTTACGAAAGGATCTCACACAATTGCTGACGGAAAGATTGAAAGATTTTTCTGATGATCAGAAACCTGCAGGCATGAATGAAGAAGATTTTATAAAATTGCAGGTCGATCAGATAACAAGTCCATGGATGCAATATTTTCTCAAATACGATCCTGCACCAGCATTACAAAAAGTGAAATGCCCTGTTTTAGCCATGAATGGTGAAAAGGATTTGCAGGTTCCGCCAAAAGAGAATTTAGAAGCTATAAAAGCTGTGCTTAAAAAGGGAGGAAATAAAAATGTAACCGCGATAGAAATACCGAATTTAAACCATCTATTTCAGGAATGTAAAACGGGATCGCCAGCTGAATATGCTCAGATAGAGCAAACATTTTCACCGGCAGCATTAGAAGAAATCGCAAAATGGATAAAGCTGCGATAAGAATTGTAAAGTCGAAAACCGATAGTAAATAACAATATTGAAATGTCGAAGAAGAAAGTATTTGCCCTCCGTGTGGATGAAGAAATTTATGCAGCTATCGAAAGATGGGCTGCCGATGAATTTCGGAGTACCAATGGGCAACTGGAATGGATAATAAGTAAAGCTTTGAAGGATACCCGGAGGTTTCCTCCTTCAGGGACTAATAATAGTGTAGATACTGAACAATAAAAAAACGGCAGGAGTAATTTCCTGCCGTTTTTGGTTGATATCAGCTTGAAAAAACTACTTAATTTTATTTTTTGGCTATAACAGTTCCTCTGATTAGCAGCATTACCGGGTTAGGATCGGCATTGGTGGTAACTGTTATGCTTTTAGTGAATGCGCCCATAGCTGCTGCATTATAGGTAACAGCTACAATAGTTGATTTTCCGGGTAAAATAGGTTCCTGGGAGTATTTCAGGTTGGTACAACCACAACCAGCTCTTGCTGTTTGTATCAGTAATGGCTCTTTACCTTCATTTGTAAGTTTAAATTCAGCTTCTTTTGGAATTCCCTGATCTATGTCTCCATAATCATTCACAGTTTTTTCCCATTTGGCTTTTGGAGCATTTGGATTAACCACTGTAGTTTGAGCGGTGGCAGCGGTATTAGTAGTTTGAGCGTTTGTCTGGCTTAAGCCAATAACAAGAATAAGCGCAATAAGAAGTAGGTTTTTCATAATTTTTTCGGATTTATGGAATTTGTTTGCACAAAGTAAGTGCAAAACAGTGAGTAATAATTAAAGGAAATGTAAAACAACCTAAATGAAATGTAAAAATTTGTAAATGAAATGTAAATTTTTGTTTCATAAAGAACTTTGATGGGTATGGATTAATCTCATAAATAGTTCTGTTATTCAATCTTTTTTATTTTTTTTGTATCCTGTTCAGTTTGTTGATAGCGCTAATAAGTGATATTGGTATTTGGTTATCAATCATTAATATAACTTCAATCAAATATTTTTATTGTTTTGAAGAACCTAAACTGAACAAGCCAGAACCAAAAAATATTTGAATAGTGAATATCGAACAAGGAATATTGAATAATGAAATAAAAACCTGAAGTATTGAAGTGAATAATTCGCTTATGAGAGTGTTTCGCTAAGTTCGATATTTTAAAATTAATTTCAAATATTCTGCTAAAAAATACACGAATATTCCTGTTAAGTCACTAAAGTGAACTTAATTAGGGCGATATCCTGTTCCTGGTTTAAGCTGGATTTATTTTCATAGATAATAAATTGCATCTAAAGTGATTTTTTGAAAACATATTATTGAATAAACCAATATTGAACTATTCGAATTTTGTATTTCTAAATCTGCGTTTAGGCAGATAAATTTTTTAGGATATGCAATCTTAAATTATTTGAACTGCATTATGAAATCTCATAAATTAAATTTGATAAAACGTTAAATAATTTTTGGTTTATATATTTCGATGTAACCCCCTGAATAGCTATTACTTTTCCTGTATTTGTTTATAAATAAGTACATCATACTGTGTTTTACAATAGGGTTTAGGGATAAAAGTATTGATAGGAAATTGGAGAATTTTGCCGATGCCTTAAGTATATTGTATAACAGTCTGTATATAAAGCAAATAGTGGTCGTTTCGCTAAAATTGTAAAACACAGGTTGCCACAAAAAGAATCGTAAAGTCATTTACAAAATTGAAAAAAATAAAGCAATTCAATCGTTTCCTACTGGTTGGACTATTTCTCTTACTGTCTGCAGTCGGGAATATGGCTTTTGGAGCTTTGAGGATTGCAAGTGTAAGTGGCAACTGGAGTAATCCTGCTACCTGGGGCGGAATGGCGATTCCAACAAATAGCGATGACATCGTAATTAATTCAGGGATTATAGTTACGATGGATGTTGCCGGAACATGCCAGACAATTACTGATATGGCAGGCGGAATGATTACTGGACCGGGAAGCTTGATAATTGCCGGTAATGCAGGGGTTGCGATTACAGATATTTCAGGCACAGCTACTGTATCCTGCCCTGTAATCCTTCCAGCTGATGCATCAATCACAGTTAGTCTTACTTTAACAATTTCCGGTATTATTAGCGGGGCAGCAATCAATTTGAGTAAAGAAGGTGCCGGAAAACTTATTCTTTCTGGAGAAAACCTGTATGACGGGTTAACAACTGTAAATGCCGGGATATTAAACCTTCAGGATGGACACGGAGCAGGCTCAGCAGTAAATGGAATAATAGTAAATAATCCGGGTCAACTGGAACTGCAAAGCACATTTATGTTGATAAACGAATCATTGAGCCTTTCGGGAACGGGAGTTACGGGTGGAGCATTATATAATGTGAGTGGAACCAATGTATGGTTTGGTCCTGTTGTAATAGATGGAGTTGACACCAGGATTTACAGCGAAGTTGGTGAACTGTTGATTTTTAATACTCTTGACCTTAAAAACAATATTCTGACTGTACAGGGGACTTCAAACACATTTATTGCAGGAGAGGTTTCCCATGCGGGAACCGGTAGCATTATAAAAGAAGGGTCCGGTGACCTGAGTTTTAGTAGCCAGGTTGTTTCAATTTATTCTCTTACACTTAATGATGGAAGTTTAATTTCCACTGCAGATGTCCTTAACCTTACCGGTGATTTTAATAACAATGGCGGAATATTTGATCCTAACGGTGGAACAATTAACATTGATGGCGGCTCAGTTCAAAATATCGGCGGAACTCAATCAACAACCTTTAATGATTTGAATATCAACAATTCATCCGGTGCAATACTTGGAAACAGCGAATTTATTAATGGTGTTTTAACATTAACAAGCGGAATACTGACTTTAGGAACTAACAATCTCACTTTAGGACTTGCTCCGATTGCCGGTTCGCCTTCTGTTTCAAACATGATTGTGACAGATGGAAGTGGTGAATGTCGCAGAACGTTCACCACGAATGATTCTTATGTATTCCCTGTCGGAGATAATACAGGCATCCCTGAATACTCACCGGTTACTTTAAATTTTACATCAGGTGCTTATTCAGCAGGCGCATTTGCCGGTGTAAGAGTTATTGATGGCATACATCCTGATAACGCAAGTACAACTGATTATCTTACAAGATATTGGTCTGTTACCCAATCGGGAATAACTTCATTTACCTATGATATAGAAGGTACATTTACCAATTCAACAGACGATGTTTCCGGCGATATAGGTAATATAACTACCGCTTTGTGGACCGGCTCGTTATGGCAGAACTATAACCCGGTAACTGCACCTGTAATTTCGGTCACAGGGGTGAGCAATACAGGCGATTTTACTGGAATTTCGCTTTCAAACTCCCCGTTGCCTACCATAACTTTAGGGGCAAATCCCAGTGTTTGCAATGGTTTGGTTACTGCTACTCTACCTTATGTATCAACAACAAATTCTCCTGATCAATATGCTATTGTTTGGAGTGCAGCAGCATTATCTGCAGGTTTTTCTAATGTGGCTTTCATTACTTTGCCTGTCTCTCCTGCTAACATTGATATTCCGGCTGGTGTTGCACCAGATACATACACAGGTATTATTTTCGTTTCAAATTCAATTACCGGAAATAGTAGTAGTGGAACAACCTTTACAATAACTATAAATTCAGTACCAACAGTTACTATTGCAAGTCAAACAAATGTAAATTGCTTTGGCGACAATACAGGCTCAATTGATCTGACAATTACAGATGGTACGCCATCATATACTTATTCCTGGACTAAGGACGGATCAGCTTTTGCTCCAATAATAAAAGATTTAAGCGGAATTGATGCAGGGGTTTATGAAGTTACAGTAAATGATAACAATGGCTGCAGTAATACACAAACCGCAACCATCACCCAACCTGATGCCTATGGCATTGATTTAACGCCAACAAATGCCACATGTTTTGGGGGCAGCAAATCAATATCGGCAGCTATTACCGGCACGCCATTAAGTGATTTTCAGATAAATATTGACGGAGGTTCGTTTGATGCTGTTGCAGCCAGCCAGGTTGTATTTAATAGCCTTTCCACTGGCAATCATACTATTATATTACGCAGGATTTCGGATACCAGTTGCATGGTAACGAATAATGCAATCGTAACTGAGCCTGATGCCCTTGACCTGATTTTAACACCAACCAACGCCACTTGTTTTGGAGGCAATAAATCAATATCGGCAGCTGTTACCAGTATGCTGTTAAGTGATCTTCAGATCAATATTGACGGAGGCGCGTTTGCAGCTGTTGTGGCCAGCCCGGTTCTATTTAACGGTCTTTCAGTGGGCAATCATGCCATTATCTTACGTAGGATTTCGGATACTAGTTGCCTTGTTTCAACGAATGAAACCGTATTAGAGCCTGATGCTCTTGGCCTGGTTTTAACACCCACCAATGCCACTTGTTTTGGTGGCAATAAATCAATATTGGCAGCAGTTACCGGCACTCCGCTTAGCGATCTTCAGATCAATATTGACGGTGGTTCATTTGCTGCTGTTGCAGTCAGCCCCGTTGTTTTTAACGCTCTTTCAGCAGGCAGTCATACCATTATCTTACGCAGGATTTCGGATACCAGTTGCCTTGTATCAACGAATGAAACCGTAATAGAGCCTGATGCTCTTGACCTGGTTTTAACACCCACCAATGCCACTTGTTTTGGTGGAAACAAATCAATATTGGCAGCAGTTACCGGAACTCCGCTTAGTGATCTTCAGATTAATATTGACGGAGGCACATTTGCTGCTGTTGCGGCCAGTCCGGTTGTATTTAATGGTCTTTCAGTGGGTAATCACACCATTATCTTACGCAGGATTTCGGATAATAGTTGCGTGGTATCAAAGAATATGAACGTATCAGAGCCAGCAATATTAACTGCCGGTTCAATAGCTGCTGACCAATCGATTTGTTATAATACTATTCCGTCCGCATTAACAGAACTTACCCCGGCAATGGGAGGTGCGGGATCTTATAACTATCAGTGGCAAAGTTCGTTATCCGGTGGAGTGCCCTGGATTGATATATCAGGAGCGAACTTATCGACTTATTCTCCCGGACAATTGAATTCAACAATATGGTACCGCAGGGCTGTTATATCGGGTAGTTGTGGCATAGCCTATAGTGTGAGCGTCAAAATCACGGTTTATGGTATGTTGAACGGAGGATCCATCGAATCAGACCAGGCGATTTGTTATAATTCCATGCCTAATGAATTTACCGATCAAATAACTCCTTCAGGAGCAACGGTATTAAATTATCAGTGGCAACAAAAAGCAGGAGCAGGTTTATGGACAAACATTAGCGGTGCTACCAGTCTAACATATGCTGTAACTACCAACCTGACTCAGACAACTTTTTATCGCAGAGTAACAACATTTGCATCAACATGTGGAATAACATATTCGAATGAGGTTACCGTAACTGTATATCCTGGTGTAACAGCCGGCAATATCGGCAAAAGCCAAACGATTTGTTATAATACAATTCCGGCCACCCTAACCGAGTTAAATTCACCAACCGGTGGTACAGGAAGTTACACATATCAATGGCAGAGATCGCCAAATAATTTTGCGTGGTCTAGCATTTTAGGCGCTACCTCGGCTACCTATTCGCCAGGATCATTATTGGCCAATGCCTATTTCAGAAGAGTTGTAGTATCAGGAAGCTGCGGTACAGCATCCAGCTTTAGTATTTTAATATCAGTGCGCCCCAATATAACAGCTCCTGTAGCTTCAGGAAGCAAGACTATTTGTTATAATACTGCCCCGTCTCAATTATCAGCATCAGCTGCTTCGGGCGGAAGCGGAACATTCACATATCAGTGGCAATCAAGTTCTGATAATTCCGTATGGACAAATATACCAGTTGAAACCAATTACAATTCTTACACACCACCTGTGTTAACAAGCACAAGCTATTACAGGTTGATAGCCTTTGCCACCGGTACGCCTGCCTGTGGAACAGCAACCAGTAATGTGATAACTATAACTGTACTCCCTGAAATAATTTCACCCGTGGCTATTGCTGATCAAACCATTTGTTATAATACAGTACCTCTTGAATTATCTTCCACAAAAGCTTCAGGTGGAAATAATTCATTTGTATATCAATGGTTTTCAAGTATAAATAATTTATCGTGGTCAACTATAAGTGGTGCAACCGGCTTGACATACCAGCCTGCTGCATTAACAACAACTACCTATTACCATGTTATTGCTTCGGCTACGGGAACGCCATTATGTGGCAGTGTGACAAGCAATTCTGTTACAATATCTGTTAATCCCAACATAACTCCCGGTACGATTGGAAATACCCAAACAATATGCTACAATACAATACCAACAAAACTTAAAGGAGTAGCACCTGCAACCGGTGGTACGGGAAGTTATACTTACCAATGGCAAAGTTCGCCCGATAATAGTAGCTGGACAAATATTTTAGATTCAACTTCTGCGACCTATTCACCAGGTTTATTATTGGTAAATTCCTATTACAGAAGGGTTGTTTCATCAGGAAATTGTGGTTCAGCCTATAGTGCAGGCATTTTAATTACGGTGCTCTCCAATCCTACAGCTCCTGTTGCATCTGCCAACCGAACTGTTTGTTACAATACAGTGCCGGCAGCATTATCAGCTACAACCGCTGCCGGAGGGAACGGATTATTTACATATCAATGGCAATCAAGTCCGGATAATTTGGCCTGGACGAATATTACGGGAGCAACCAATTACAGCACTTATTCTCCGCCAGCCATAAAGAGTACAAGCTACTACAGACTGTTAGCTATTGCAACAGGCACGCCGACCTGCGGAATAGTAATCAGTAATGTGATAACAATATCTGTACTTCCTGAGTTGATTTCTCCTGTGGTTTCAACAAATCAAATCATTTGCTATAATACTTCACCTCTGCAATTAACCTCTACAACAGCAACGGGCGGAAATAATTCATTCATATATCAATGGTTTTCAAGTTTAAATAATGTTTCATGGTCGTATATCAGCGGTGCAACCGGATTAACATACCAGGCTCCGACTTTAGCTGCATCCACCTACTATCATGTTATTGCAACTGCTACGGGTACACCTTCCTGCGGCAGCCAAACAAGTAATTCTATTTTAGTTACTGTAAATCCCAATATTACTTCCGGTACGATTGGTGATGCCCAAACGATCTGTTACAACACATCTCCCACAAAGCTTACCGAACTTGCATCAGCAACCGGTGGCACGGGAAGTTATTCCTACCAGTGGCAGAGTTCACCCAATAATTTTACCTGGACAAATATTTCAGACTCTACTGCAGCTACTTATTCTCCCGGACCATTATTGGTGAGTACTTATTTCAGAAGAGTTGTTTCGTCAGGGAGCTGTGGTACAGCATATAGTTCGGGCATTTTAATTACAGTTCGCCCTAATAGTACAGCTCCTGTGGCTTCAGGAAGTCGGACCATTTGTTTTAATACTGCACCGGGATCGATAACAGCAACCGCTGCGTCTGGAGGAAGCGGTACATTTACATATCAATGGCAATCAAGTCCGGATAATTCAGTATGGACTAATATATCGGGAGCAACCAATTACAATTCTTATTCTGCACCTGCGTTAACAATTACAAGCTATTACAGACTGGTAGCATCAGCAACCGGCACTCCTTCGTGTGGATTGGTAAACAGTAATGTTATAACAATAACAGTACTTCCGGGGTTGAAAGCTCCGGTAGCCTCATCTGATCAAACAATATGTTATAATACAGTGCCTTTACTACTAACTTCCACCCCAGCCTCCGGTGGAAGCGGGACCTTCAATTATCAGTGGTATTCAAGTCTGAATAATAGTACCTGGTCATTCATAAGTGGTGCAACAGGATTAATGTTTCAGCCTCCATCGTTAAGTTCAACAACATATTACCATATTATAGCAACTGCTACAGGGAGCACATCATGTGGTAGTCAAACAAGCAATCCGATAATAATTACTGTTAATCCTCCTGTAACTCCAGGTATAATTGGTACGACCCAAACGATTTGTTACAATACAATTCCGGCCAGGCTTACGGAACTGGTTTCAGCAAGCGGTGGCACGGGAAGTTATTCCTATCAGTGGCAGAGTTCGTCCAATAATTTTAGCTGGACAGATATCCATGATTCTGTTTCGGCTACCTATTCACCTGCAGCATTGTTGGCAAATACTTATTACAGAAGGATAGTTACATCAGGAAGTTGCGGTACCGCATATTCATTCAGTGTTTTAATAATTGTTCGACCCGGTCTTTCAGCCCCCGTAGTAGCAAGCGACCGGACTATTTGTTATAATACAGTACCTGCTGCATTATCAGCATCAACGGCAACAGGAGGGAGCGGATCATTTGCATACCAATGGCAATCAAGCCCGGATAATTCAGTCTGGACAACTATTACAGGTGCAACCAACTACTCTTCATATTCTCCTCCAGCCTTAACCAGTTTAAGTTATTACCGCTTGGCAGCTATTGCAGCCGGAACCCCTTCATGTGGATCGATATATAGCAATGTGGTTACTATAACAGTTCTTCCCGAACTGATTTCTCCGGTTGTATCGGCAGATCAGACCATCTGCTACAATTCAGCGCCACTTCAACTTACTTCCACTGCTGCCTCCGGTGGAAATAATTCATTTACATATCAGTGGTATTCCAGTTTAAACAATATTTCCTGGTCAGGTGTCAGTGGTGCAAATGGCATAGCATACCAGCCTTCTGCATTAACGGCATCCACATATTATCGCGTAATAGCAACAGCCGCCGGAACTCCATCATGCGGAAATAAAACAGGTAATTCAGTATTAGTTGCTGTTTATCCTAACACGACAGTAATTGCTACGCCGGCTGCACAAACTATTTGCTCAGGAACAGCCACAGGCATTTCATTGACGAGTATTGCACCGGGAACTACATTTGATTGGACAGTCGTTCAGTCAGGTGTTTCGGGGGCATCAGCAGGTTCGGGGAGTAGTATATCCCAGGTACTTGCAGTGGCGGGGACCACCTCAGGAACTGCAACTTATACTATAACACCCAAGGCAAACGGATGTGCCGGAACTCCTAGAACAGTAGTAATTACGGTTAACCCTGTCCCTCAAATTGCAGCAACTCCTGCACCACACACAATATGTTCTGCTACAGTCACATCCATTTCACTTTCAAGCAATTTGCCTTCCACAAGCTATGCATGGACAGTGGTTCAGTCGGGTGTTACCGGAGCATATTCAGGAACCGGAACAACTATATCTCAAACGCTTTCTGCCACAGGATTAACGGCAGGCACAGCAAGTTACACAATTACACCAACCTTAAATAGTTGTGCCGGGATTCCTTTGGTGGTTGTAATTACCGTGAATCCAACTCCTGTAGCAACTGCTGCTCCAACGGCACAAACTATTTGTTCAGAAACGGAACCGTCAATTGCTCTCACAAGTAATATATCAGGAACTTCTTATAACTGGACAGCCATACAATCTGATGTTACGGGAGCATCCGCAGGATCTGGCATACTTATTAATCAGACACTTACAGCAACTGCAGTTACTGCCGGGACAGTGATTTACTCAATTACGCCCAAAGCCAGTAGTTGTAGCGGAGCTGTGAAAACGGTTGTTATAACTGTAAGGCCAAAGCCGGTTGTAACAGCAACTCCTCCCTCGCAAATAATTTGTTCAGGAACAACCACTTCAATAGCTTTTACAAGCAATATTTCAGGAACTACATATAGCTGGACTACGGTTGTTGTTCCTTCTGGAAGTATTTCCGGAGCTATTACAGGAAGTGGGAACTCAATTGCTCAAACGTTGACAAATTCAACTTTATCACAGGCAACAGTAAATTATACTATAACGCCTGCTGCCGGCAGTTGTGCAGGTGATCCGCTTGTTGTAGCTGTAACCGTTAATCCGGTTTCTGCATTATCAAGTCCTTTGACCGCATTGTTGTGTAGTAATGCATTATTTAATTACGTTCCAACAAGCGCAACCCCTACAACTACTTTCAGCTGGACCAGAGGAGCGGTTCTGGGTATTAATCCAGCTATGTCTTCCGGAACAGGAGATATTAGTGAAACATTGGTGAATACAACAGGGATATCCAAACTGGTAACATATAAATACTCCCTTTCTTCCTATAGTTGCACCACGATTCAAAATGTAATAGTTACGGTTTCTCCTACACCTATATTATTAAGTTCATTGTCGCCACCTCCGATTTGTAGTAATACTACATTTAATTATACTGCAATCAGTTCAATATCAGGTACAACAGTTATATGGTCGAGAGCTATGATTGCCGGCATTAGCAATCTGGCTGCCATAGGATCCGGTAATATCAGTGAAACCCTTATCAATACAACATCATCTGATGCAGTTGTATCCTATGTTTACTCGCTTACATTAAGTGGATGCACAAGCACTGCTACAATAAATGTTACAGTTAAGCCTACGCCAACTGTTAATAAGCCTTCGGATATGGTTTTCTGTAATGGAGACATAGTTCCGGCTGTTGCATTTACAGGCTCAGTAACAGGCACAACATTCAGCTGGGGGAATAACAATACGAATATTGGACTCGGCGCAACAGGAGTCGGTAATATTCCATCTTTTACTTCCATTAATAACACTTCGGCCAAATTAAATGCTATTATTTCTGTCAGACCAAATGCAAATGGCTGTATTGGAGCAAATTCAGTATTTACTATTTCGGTAGATCCTACATCAAACGGTGGCATCGTTAATTCAGATGCATCGGTTTGCAGTGGAGCAAATGCCGGTACTTTAACATTGAGCGGGCACATTGGTAACATTGTAAAATGGCAATCATCTGTTGATGCAGGAGTAAACTGGAACGATATTTCTAATACAACCTCTACGCAAAACTATACTAATCTTATTGTTACAACTAAATACAGAGCAGTTTTACAAAGTGGCATTTGCGGGTCTGTATATTCCTCTGTTGCAACCATAACTGTAAACCAGGCTTCAGTTGGTGGCGCAGTTGCGGCAGATGCCTCAGTTTGTTCCGGAACCAATAATGGAACTTTAACTTTGAGTGGGCAAAACGGTGCTGTTGCCAAATGGCAATCATCCGTCAATGGCGGAGTTAGCTGGAACGATATCAACAATATCTCAGCATTCCAGTCATATACAAATCTGATTAATACTACTCAATATCGTTCGGTTGTTCAGAACGGAGCCTGTGCTGCAGCAAATTCTGCCATTGCAACAATTACTGTTTATCCAGTCAGTATAGGCGGGACTGTTAGCGGGGGTGCAACAGTATGTTCAGGAGTAAACAATACAACTTTGACTTTGATTGGTTTCACAGGAAGTGTAACCAAATGGCAGTCATCAGCTATTGCTGATTTTAGTTCAGGAGTAACTGATATTGTAAATAGTACTTCCACTTTAACCGTAACTAACCTTATCACAACCACTTTTTACCGGGTAGTTGTGGCCAGCGGAGTATGTTCAACGGTATTTTCAGTCCCGGCGCTCGTTACTGTTAATCTACTGCCTGTAGCAACTGCCGGTGGAAGTCAGGCAATTTGTATAACCGGAACCGCGATAGTAGCTGGCGCAACTGCATTAAACGGAGTTATATCGTGGACTGAAAATGGCGCAGGAACCATAACTTCAGGTTCCAACACCATTGCACCAACTTATACGCCTGTTCCAGGAGATGCCGGTAATACAGTAACTCTTACAATGACTGTTACCAGCGATAATGTTTGTGCTCCCCGCACTGCCGCGGCAACATATACTGTGCTGGTCGACGCCTTGCCGACTGCAACCGCAGGCGGAACCCAAACCATTTGTTCAAATGGAACAGCTACAATTAGCGGTGCTTCAGCAACAAACGGTGCAATTTTGTGGACTGAAAATGGTGCCGGATCAATAACCTCGGGAGTCACTACTTTAACGCCTGTTTATACTGCTGCACCTGCCGATGCGGGAACAACTGTTACCTTAACAATGACGGTTATCAGCAATAATTCATGCTCGCCTCATACTGCAACTGCCACACACACAATAATAGTTAACCCACTGCCAACAGCAAACGCAGGCGGAAGTCAGTCGATCTGTCCAACGGAATCTGTAACAGTGAGCGGCGCATCAGCTACAAACGGAACTATCTTATGGACTGAAAATGGTGCGGGATCTATAACATCAGGATCCACTACTTTAACCCCGACTTATACTTCTGCTGCGGCAGATGGCGGAACTACAGTAATCCTTACTATGACTGTGACCAGCAATAATGCCTGTGCACCACAAACAGCAACAGCAACTTATACTGTTATAATAAATCCGTCAAGTAAAGGCGGTAGTATTTCGGGAGGTGCAGCGGTTTGTTCAGGCAGCAATAATACGATATTGACTTTGAATGGTTATGCAGGGAGTATTATTAAATGGCAATCTACGCCAGTTGTGGGTTTTGGATCAGGGGTAATTGATATTGCCAATACAACCAATAATCTAACCATAACAGATCTCTTTACAACAACTTACTATAGAGCTGTTGTTCAAAATGGTACTTGTGCTTTAAGTTATTCATCTTCTGCCACTATTACTGTAAATCCAACTCCTGATGTTGTAATTCATAATCCGGTGCCGGTATGTGCACCCGGAACCGTAAATCTTACTCTCCCGGAAGTAAAAGCAGGTTCAACCCCAGGTCTTACGTATACTTATTATGCTGATCCTGCAGCAACCGTGGTTTATCCTAATCCAGCCACTGCCACTGACGATATCTATTATATAAAAGGAGCTAACGTTGCTGGTTGTTATGATATAGAGCCGGTTACTGCTTCAGTATATTCCACTCTTGGTATACCTGTTTTTGCAATGGGTGCTGCTTCCGATATTTGTAATGGCGTTGGTGCAGTTACTTTTAATTCAACTGCTACTAATGCCTTAACATTAAGCTATAGCCTTGATGCTGCCAGTTTGTTAGCCGGCAATACAATAAACTCAGCAACAGGCCTGGTTACATTTGCTTCCGGATATGTTGGTATTACCAAGATTACTGCTACAGCAACAGGTTGTGGGTCACCCGCCACAGCAATTCATTCAGTAACAGTCAACCCGTCGCCTACAGTTAGCCTAGTTGCCTCACCTACCACAGCTATATGTGAAGGTTCAAGTGTAACATTAACTGCCAGTAATTCGGGTGGTGGTGAGTTGCAGACTTATTCCGGAACCAGTGGAGATATTAATATGAATATCACCGATAATAGCAAGGCTGCATACACATATCCGACACTCACCTTATCCGGAAGTGGCGGTGGATTTCTGACTTCGTCTGATATTCTGATGGTTACTTTAAACATCAATCATCCTTCAGACAGAGATCTGGATATTTTCCTGGTTGACCCTTCCGGAACCAGGGCGTTGCTTTTATCGTCAGATAATGGTGGCACAGCTGATAATTATTCCAATACAGTTATTAGGACTGATGCAACAATTCCGATTATCGGAAAGCCAGCTCCATTTACCGGAACGTTTTTACCTGAAGGATCCTTCACAACAGCTCCAATCCGAACCGGGGCCGCTGGTGGGGGTGGAAACACCTATAATGCTGTTGTACCTGCAAATGCTTTAAATTACGATTTTGGTGCTCCAATTGACGGATCTTGGTCTTTGCGGGTTTTTGATGATAACGGTGGTAATACAGGAAAACTTGTTAACTGGTCGTTAGCCATCATCAGGCAGATTCCGGCTGTATATAATTCTGTGGTAAATGGTCCGCCGGCTATTGGCCCGGTTAGTTATACAGGAGCTAACAATATTAAAGCAACCGCTGTTGTAACTCCGCCTGCAGGTTCAAATGTGTATACCGTAACAACCACAGGATCAAATGGCTGTCCGGCAACCTCCAATGCCGTAACTGTGGTTGTAAAGCCATTACCAATTCCAACCATCACTGCTGATTATTGTGCTTATCGTCCAAAAGTCCGTTTAACAACGGGCGTATATTCATCTTACTTGTGGAATACTGGGGCTATAACTCAATTTATCGATGTTGATATTGCAGGGAAATACACAGTTACAGTCACTTCAAATGGTTGTACAGAAACTGCTTCAATACAGGTAGCTGATGAGCTGGTTACAAACGGTGATTTTTCAGCAGGTAATACGGGATTTGTTACTCCCGGATGCCCCCAATGTTATAAATATGTTGCGGATAATCCTACGATTTTTAATGAGCTGAATCCGGAAGGTTTTTATGGAGTCGGAGCTGATGCACAAAATTACCATACTAATTTCTGGGGACCGGGACGTGGAGGTGTTGGCGACAATTTTATGATTGTAAACGGTTTCCCCGGAACACCGCAACCGGTTGTTTGGCAGGAAACTATTACCGGATTAACAGTGGGGACAACTTATTATTTTGCTGCATGGGCAAGAAGTGTTAACAGTGCCGGCAATGGTGCCAATCTCAAATTTAGTATTAATGGTGTTCAAATAGGGGTTCCGACCGGCGCACTTCCGAATGTTCCTCAAAACAACGCCGGCCCATTCCCCTGGACCAGGTTTTACGGAAACTGGCCTGCAAACTCAACAACTGCAGTTCTTGAAATAGTTGACCTGACATTTGCTACGGGTGGAAACGACTTCGGTATTGATGATATTTCGTTTGGTACTTTGGCCAGCATTCCATTTGCATTTACTGCGAGTAATAATTCACCAATATGCAGTAGAGACTCACTTCAACTAAGTTCTACCGTTTCAGGTGGAAGGATGCCTATTGTCTATTCATGGTCTGGACCAAATGGATTTACTTCAAATGTTGCAAACCCGGTAATTTCTAATATAGCACCAAATAACGGAGGTACCTATTCCCTTTCGGTTGTTGACTATTATAATTGTCTGGTACCACCAGTCACAACTATTGTTACCCTGAACCCAACCCCGGAAATACCAAACCAATCTGCTCTTATTTGCAGTGGTGCATTATTCAATGCTACCCCGGTTAACGGAGTACCCAATGCAAGCACTTTTGTGCCGGTTGGAACCACCTATTCATGGTCTGCTCCTGCTATTAGTCCTGCCGGTAGTGTTACCGGTACAAGTACCCAAACTTCTCAGACGAGTATTACTCAATTGCTTACCAATATTACTAATTTGCCAGCAACAGTTACTTATACTGTTATACCTGTTAGCGGAATCTGCACCGGTAAATCATTTACAGTTAAAATAACTGTTAATCCTGTTGTTACAGCAAATGCAGGAGTTAACTTACAGATTTGCACCGGAAAAACTGCTCAACTTAATGGCTCAGTGGGTGGTGCAGCTACATCCGGATCATGGACCGGCGGAACCGGTAATTTCAATCCAGACAGGAATACACTCAATGCCGTTTATACTCCAAGTGCGGCAGAAATAACAGCAGGAACATTAACACTTACTCTTACTTCGAACGATGCCGACGGAGCAGGTCCATGCTCCGCAGCAACTTCAACCATAGTTATTACAATCAATGCATTACCGGTTCTATCATCATCAGTTGTAAATGTGAAATGCCATGGAGCGTCAACTGGTTCTGTTGATCTCAACGTATCAGGTGGAACACCGGCATATAATTATTTATGGACTTCGGGTAACGGAGGAATAGTGCCATCAGGCCAGGCCCACAATGAGGATATTTCAGGTTTGGTGGCCGGAAGCTATACTGTAGCGGTAAGTGATGCAAAAACCTGCGGGGCCTCTTTATCTGTAATACTTACAGAACCTACGCTTCTGGTGGCTCACGAAAGTCATACTACAGTGCCTTGTGCAATAGGTGCAACTACAGTTACTATTACTGGTTCCGGCGGAACAGCTCCATATACAGGCACAGGTTCTTTTGCGCAATTTGCCGGAACAACTGTTTACACTATTGCTGATGCAAAGGGGTGTGACGCAACAGTGTCGGCAACGGTTATTGCTGACCCGAATTCGGTGCCGGTTATTACAACCTGCCCTGTAACACGTAATTTCAATGGGTGCTCAACTGCTGATATTTCCGGGCCTGCATTCTCAACTATTGTAGCAAATTCAACATATACTGAGTTTAGTAATGCGAATAACAAAGGTGTTGCCACCGATAATTGTGCTGTTACAACAGTTACTTACCAGGATGTCGCCGTTTCAGGATGCCCTGTTGTTGTGACCAGAACCTGGACTGCAGGAGATGCAGCGGGACTCACCACGACATGTCAACAGATACTTAAAATAAATGATGTTGTTGCTCCTTCCTGGACAAATGCTACCGATGCGCTTAACATTACAGTTGAATGCAGTGATGCTTCGGGCCTGTCGGCAGCAATGGCGTTATTCCCGACAGCATCTGATGCCTGTGATCCGGATGTGTCAAATATCATCAAGACAACTGGTGCGTTTGCAGCTTCCGCAGGATGTTTACAAGGTGGTACCTATACCAATAGCTGGAAGGTAACTGATGATTGTGGTAATACAAGTGCTGTTTATACTCAGGTTATAACTGTAACCGACAATACTGCCCCAATATGGGTTACAACAGCAGGCTCACTTGATAGAACTGCTGAATGCAGTAATATAGCCGCAATTAATGCTGCCCAGGCATTGAGACCAGGAGCATCCGACCTATGTGATGCAAATGTTACCAATGTTGTAATAGTGGCAGGAGTGTTTGTTTCCGGAAGTATCTGTACAAATGCAGGAACTTATACCAATACATATACCGTGGCTGATGATTGCGGAAATGTAAGCGCCATTTTTACACAGGTTATTACTCTCATTGATAATACAGCGCCGGTTTGGATAACAGCTCCCGGCCAAATCAACCGTACAGTTTCATGTAGCGATTTAATGGGGTTGGCGGATGCACAGGCATTAAATCCGGTTGCTTTTGATAATTGTGATGCTGATGTTTCAGATATTATAAAAACCATTGGCTTGTTTGTGCCATCAGCAGGATGTGAGCAGGAAGGAAAGTATACCAATACATGGATTGTTGCTGATGCCTGTGGAAACACCAGTGCAGTATATACACAGGTAATTACAATTGTTGATAATGCCGGCCCGACGATCCTGTGTCCTGCAAGTAATGCTTTATCGTGTGAAACACCTTCCTTTGATCCTTCTGCAATTGGCACAGCTTCTGTTATTGACAATTGCGATCCCAACCCGTCTCTTACGTGGTCGGATGCAATAATTCCGGGTGGGTGTCCGGGTAATTATGAGATTGACCGTACCTGGACAGCAATCGATGCCTGTGGGAAATCCAATACATGTATCCAGTCTGTTTTTGTTCAGGATGTTACTGCGCCAGTTATTTCAAGTCCTGTTTCGGGTAACCTGGATGTAAATCCAAGTCCGGTAATCAATTATATTACTCCCGGTACTGCATGGGATGCAACAGCAACGGATAATTGCAGTGGAGTTACCCTCTCAGCTAAGCTCACCGGAGCCACAACTTCAGGTCCTTATTCCTCATTAATGGGAGTTACTTTTAACGAAGGGGTAACAACTGTTACCTGGACTGCAACGGATGGTTGTGGTATCAGCTCAAGTGCTCAATATACTATTACTGTCATATTAGCTCCGGTAATAAGTTGTCCGGCCGCTATTACCAAAAACACTGATCTAGATGTATGCCATGCCACTCTTAATCCAGGCTTCCCCACTCTGGCAATAGGTACAGTTCCCGTTGCCTATACCTGGTCAATGACGGGTGCTAATTCAGGGTCAGGATCGGGACCTATTGGCTATTATACTTTTAATAAAGGTGTAACTGAAATTACATGGACAGCCACCAATGCCGCCGGAAGTGATGTATGTACCCAAACCATTAAAGTAATTGATAATCAGCCTCCTGCTTTCAGTATTCCAGCCGATTTGATGTATTGCGTACTGCAAATTTTTACTGCTGAGTATTTTAATCCAACTATGGATATTACACCTGTGAGACCCGACTACTATGTTTTTAAAGCCGGAAATACTGATTTGGATTTAGATCCATCCACATTTAGTGATAATTGCCCTATATCCTGCATTTTCGAAATTCGCTGGCGTATTGATTTTGAGGACGGGACTTCTCTTCCTGCTCTTCCGGCTACATATATCACAGGACAACCATCAGCATATAGCCTTGATATTCAGTTTCCCGGAGATGCAATTTCAAACGTTTTTCATCACATAACTTACCAGGTAGTTGACTGTAGTGGAAATGTTTCTGCTCCACAAGTGAGAAAGATTACAATTGATCCTCGTCCTAATGTTACTAAAGTGAATTCACCATAACAAAAAAACAAAAATGATCTCAGAAATCAATGCTTTTAGTCTATTACTATTGACATAAAGTATCATTAATTAATAGATATGATAGTATTGATCAAAGCCTGCATTTTTTTCAATAAAAACTAATAAATCAAATATTCTATAACTAAATCTGTGCCTATGATTAAATAAAAGAAAGAAAAACCTGATCTGCCAAATGGCAGCAAAATGTAATTCACTCAATTTCTAATTATTAAAAATACGCTTACGCTTAACAAATAACAAAAATCAATAATTCAATTTTTACTTAAATTATTTAAAAAAACAAAAAATGAAAAAGCAAGTTTTTATTTTGTTCCTCCCGGCATTAATTGCCAGTTCTCTTGCCTATGGGCAAGCACTTCCCGGATCTATTCCACGCGGAATTATTTGTGTTGACGGTCCTTTGAATCCTATTCCCGGTAAAGAATATACCTACCAGGCTACCTCAAACCAAACCGGAGATTATACATTTTGGGCAACCAAAGATGTTAACTTTATCTCAACAGTAGCCGGAGTAACCAGCTCCAATATTGCTACGAGGCTTACAACACCGGTTAATCTTATCGCAGCCAGTGCTAATTATGCAACACCGGCTGTTACTGATAATGTTAAAATAACCTGGTCCGACGCTATATTATCAACAACAACTGCTGCGTCTCCAACTTTTGTAGCCGTTAACCAGGATGGAACCTGTACCAACAATTTTAAAGTCTGGGCAATTGTACCTGTTAAGGCTTTTACTGTTGATATCAAGAATATGGCGAATACAACGGTAACTCCATTAGCCTATGGTGCTAATGAGGATCAGTGTTATGATATAGTCAGAGGAGCTACATACAATACAGGTACAGCTCAGGTGGAATACAATTATGGTAAACAGGTATTGTATTTCGAAGTGATAGCAGCTAATTTCACTAATTCCTGGATTCCGACATTCACCCTGTCAGCTTTAGGAAATGGCCAAACTGCAGTTATTGAGTGGGCATATGACAATGCCTTTACAAATCCTGGAACTCCAGTTGTAGTACTGTCAGGAGTACCAAGCCCTACACCGGTTGCTACTTCTCAACCCAGTACAACAAATGGTGTTTCCATTTATGTGAGAGTTACCATTTCGAATAATACTTTTGAAGGTATTATTCCTGCTGCTGTTACTCTTGCAGTTGATGGAGTTAACTCAGTTGGAGAATGGGATATTGAAAACAATACACTTGCTGATCCAGGCCCGTTGTGTAATGCTACTTTTGGAGCTGACCAGATGGATGCTGCAACTCAAACAATTAATCCTCGTCCTACTATTACTCCTGGCGGAACAACACCTCCGTTTGCACCGGGTAACCAAACTAATTAATCTTCATGTTCTTGCTTTTTCATGAAACCCTATACTTTTTCCGGCCAGGTAAGATCCTGACCGGAAAAGGAACCCGGGGAAGGAAAAGTAACACAGGAAGAAAAAGGTAAATCTATGGCTCGGATGAGTCTGATATAACCTTACGATTACATATTGTCTTATATAAGTTAATGGAGAATTTAAGTGACTGCTAACAGCTAATAACAACTCGTGAACCAATCATTAAATAGAATAACTGTAAAACCCGACCCTGATTTAGGATGTATTAAATACAGCCTTTTGGATCATTCAGGGACACTGATCGCTGATCAGTGGATTCCTCACCTGATTCCGGATTATTCAAAATCCATTACTTCTGACTTACGCCCGACAGATAGCTCATGTATGAGTATGTTCTGCTCCATGGTGATTGCTTAAAGCGAAGCCGTAAACGATTCCGTTTCGCGCTTACATATTGCTGGAATTTGTCTTGATAAAGGACTGCATTTGAGGTTTTCTAGAGGACCGAAATGATAGCAGGGATGCCATACAAGCCGGCATAAGCAAAACGGAGTCTGATGTTGAAAATACACAATAGGCTGTTATACGCTTTAATTGATTTTTATACTCTCGCGGCATCACCGTGGGCATTGTAGATGTACGTTCACCGATAATGGTGTCCGTGCAATTGCTCTTAAACGCACGCGCGCATGTATGTACGTATACGCACACGCACGCGCACGTATACACACGTGAGGCGAAGCAGATTGCAGAAAACAGCCACAGCCCGAACAGGAAACAGATCAAAACACTTTAACCCAAAGAATGATGAAACAAAACAGAAAATTCAAAGCAGGCTTTCATTTCGGTGTATGCCCTGATGTATTGATTTCCTCAGCAAAAATGGAAACTGTAGTTTTTACTCTTCCGGGGCAGGCCAAAAGCTTAAAAACAGAATCGATGAGAAAACAGGAAAATGATTTTTTCACGGAATTTTTTAATGTGAACAAGTCCTCGACCCGGGATTTAATCAATCCGGATTGTAAGACTTCAGAAACGCAATTCAGTGTTCAAACTTTTGAGAACAACCATTTTCGGAAGCAAAATCCTGAAAAGTTTAAAAACCCCTATGATTCGATTATGCAGCAAGAGTTCCAATGGGATGTGGATGAAAATAATAAATCGGCCAACCTGATGAGGGTTGTAAAACCTGAATTGGAAACGAAACAGGCGGTTAAAATTATTCCATTGAATTCCGGCTACAAAGCCAACCTATCAGGGTGTAAGGGTAGCCAAAGCCAAACACAAAAAATGGGAATGAGGAACTTTGAAAGTGAAAACCTTAAAACACCTGGCACAGGAAGATGCGGATTAAAACGAAACATGAGCACATGAAACAAAATTGGGTGTAAGTACAGACCAGGGATAAAACCTGAAGCCTGATATTTTCAATCCGAAATAAAAATTATGAACCGACCAAAAAATATAATTCTTCGTCTGTTACTGGTAGTAATACCGGTAATGCTGGCTATGGCTCCCGCTATGGCTCAGACGGATAGTGTATTTGTTGGTCAATCTGTTGAACTGAGTGTTAACCCAATACCCGGCGACACCTATAGCTGGGAATTGTACAACGATGTTTCCGGTGTAAACTTTGCCAGCGTTCCCGGCAATTGCCCGCAAACCGATGCATCATTTGACGGCGGCATTAATACTGGCCCTGTTGTACATGTAACCTGGATCAGTCCCGGAACCTACTTCTTCAAGGTTACTGCCCTGCGCTCGGGATGCACCATGAATCTGAAAGTCGGAAAAATAATTGTTAAACAGATATTGACAACTGTTTCCCTCAGCATCAACAATTCTTCAACCTGTATCGGTCAAAGCGCCGACATCACTGTAAATAATAGCGGCGATCCGCTGTTAAGCTTAACCTACCGGATTACAAAACCCGATGGAACCCAGGAGCTAATTATACTGAACAACTCTTCGGGAAACCTAGCAAGTATTCCGTTTACCCCAATATCAGCAGGCACTTATACATTCCAGGTTATCAGTATTACTGATACATCAGGAATTAAAAATGCCGTTTCAAACTCGGTTTCGGTAACAGTAAATCCGAAACCAGGCAGTTCACGCATTTATCTGTACGATCCGGCAGCAAAAAAGAAATAGAAACATGAAAATGCTCAGAATCATATTGTTAACCACACTTCTAGTAGTTGCCTACGGAGCAGCTGGCCAGAGGTATGTGATTGACAGTGTGTGCCAGGGCGCTGAAAGACACTACCGTATTGACGGTGAAGCCGGATCAACTTATACCTGGACTCTTACTGATCCTTACGGTGTTATTACTACTTTGCCTGAAACTGCTGATACAGTTACAGTTATCTGGAATAAATTTGCCGGTGAGTATATTTTGTCAACACTTCAAACCAGTATCTATGGTTGCGACAGCTTGCAACTGGGAACGATAAAAGTATTTGAAAACCCTGTTATTGCAGGGATACAGACTTTTAATTCGACTAATGGATTAGCAAATGGATATGCAAATATAAAAACCGAAACTACCATCTCAAAGTGTGAATATTCATTAAACGGCACTAACTGGCAAACCTCGAATGTATTTACAAAACTCCCGGCAGGCACCTATACAGCCTGGGTTAAAAACGAAAACGGATGTATAACGTCGCAACAGTTTACAATATTTAATTCTGTGGTTGGTGCTGTTGAAATTAAAGCCGGTGATATACTGAGTTGTATCACCCTTCCGATTGAAGTACCAATAAACGCAAATGATTTTGATGATATTTCTGCATTCACAATACAAGTGGCCTTCGATCCAACCATGATGGCGTTCGACGCGATATCGCAGATGAACAATTTATTAATGAACGGAACATTAACATTTACACTTGTGTCTCCCGGTTTGCTGGAGATCAATTTTACAGCCACAAGTCCGCTTACGCTTCCAGACAATGCCCAGTTGTTCAACCTTAATTTCAAAGGTTTGTCGGCAGGACATACCCAGCTAAAGTGGAATTTACTGAATTGTGTAGTACTATCCGGATCCAAATCCGTGCTGCCAACTATTTTTACCAATGGTGCCGTTGATATCCGACCGCTTCCATTGATATACACAACCGGCGCAGGTCCATATTGCGAAGGAGATCAACTAAAACTTTCATCAGGATCACTAACCGGGCAAGTTCTTTCCTATGGCTGGACCAGCCCAACCGGTATTTCACACAATGGATCTGATTGGAATTTTGGAAAACTTCATTTATCAGATGTAGGTGTTTACATGGTAACTGCTTCAGAAATACCGGAATGTGCCGCAACCGCAACCGTGAATGTACAGGTATATCCCAAACCTGATATCAATATTTCTGATAATGATACCTTATGCTCAAACCAGGTTATTAAACTGGATGCAGGGCCGGGATTTGCCTCATACATATGGCAGGATGGAAGCAAGGAACCTCAAATGCTGGCTACTTCCGAAGGTGTTTACTGGGTTATTGTTACAGATAACAACGGCTGCCAGGCTACTGACTCGGTATTACTCCATCAATGCGAATTAATGCTTTGGATGCCTAATGTGTTCACTCCCGATGGAGATGGATTAAACGATTTGTTCCTGCCCCGGTACAAACCTGGTTTTGCCATAAACTTTAATATGTTGATATTCAACAAATGGGGCGAACAGATTTTCAGTACCAACAATATTGACAAGGGTTGGGATGGAACATATAAAGGAGTGCTGTGCATGGAGGATCTTTACACATGGGTAATTACCTTCAGCTCTCCTGACAATTTTAAATTCCTGCAAAAATCACCGCAGAGTGGAACTGTAATGCTACTTAAATAGTATAACGATATGAAAACTAAAAAAACTCTCCTTTTTACATTATTTATCCTTGCATGGATTGTAAAAAGTAACGCCCAGGATGTAATTTATTCGCAGTTTTATGCGAATCCATTATACCTCAACCCTGCTTTGGCCGGAGCAAAGTTAGACCAGCGCATCACATTGAACTATCGCAACCAGTGGCCAAGCATCTCGAAAGGATATGTTACTTACAGTGCAGCCTGGGATCAGCAGTTCGATAAAATATCGGGCGCATTAGGATTTATGGTTAATGCTGATGTTGGAGGCGGAGGTGTTTATAACAGGTTCAACGGAAGCGGAATTTATTCCTACAGGCTTCAGGCTTCACGTTTTGTTGTACTCAATGCAGCTATACAAGCATCTTATATGCAATATAAACTGGATTGGAATAAACTTCTTTTTGGCGACCAGATCGATGTTCATACAGGTGGGGTTGAGTCTACCAGGGAATATATCCCATCGAAACTTAGTGTCGGAGTTGTTGATTTAAATGCAGGAATATTGGCGGGTTACAAGGAAAGCCTCTATTTTGGCGTGGCAGTTGATCATTTAACACGGCCCGATATTGCTTTCTATGATGGTAACGAAAACAAGCTGAGCATGAGATGGACCGTTCATTCGGGCATACTGATCGACTTTTTTCAGGGTATGGACGGGGAAGATATACGTAACTTCTCGATATCCCCGAATTTTATTTATGTGCAGCAAGGAGAATTCCGCCAATTGAATTTGGGAATGTATTTGAATAAATTTCCATTTGTTTGGGGATTATGGATGAGGAATAATTTTAACAATCCTGATGCTGTAATTGCATTAATCGGGTTTCAGACAAAAAACTATAAAATAGGATACAGCTACGATTATACCATTTCACATCTAACAAACAGATCGGGTGGTGCTCACGAAATATCTATTGCGTGGCTGTTTCGGAAGTCATTAGGATCAAGCCGTTATCACGCTTTGAAATGTCCTACTTTCTAAATATTAAACTACCTCTTCCTGCGTGTAACATGCGTGACCAGGTATTATTCTTTTTTCAATATTGTTGCTTTTGGCAGAATTAATGTGAGCTTCATGCTAAAATGGCTTAATTTTAGGCCTCAAATCCGGTTGCTTACAATGAGGTTCAAACACATCAGGTATGTAGTATTATTAGGTGCTTTTGCCATCATAGGAATTATAGCGATCCAGCTGTATTTTGTAAAAAAGGAATGGAGTAACAAGGAAAAACAATTTGCTCAAACGGTTACCATTTGTTTGCGGAACGTAGCAGCCAAAATTTATGCGTTTAACAATGTTGCTCCTTCTACTCCCAACCCGGTAAGGCAATTGTCGTCCAATTACTTTGTTGTGGATGTGAATAGTGAGATTGATGCCAGCATTCTTGAACACTACCTGAAAACTGAATTTGACAGCTATAATATACAGACCGACTTCGAATTTGGCATTTATAATTGTGAAACCGATGTAATGGAATACGGTAATTACATTTTTCACAATGGCAAAGTGAAGCAGGATAAGGAATCGGTTGATTTACCCAAGTACAGCGGATATAACTACTATTTCGGCGTCAATTTCCCTTTGCTGAATAATACTATCACCGGTGATATGACCATTTGGTTTTTCCTTATCGGGATACTGGCGGTGTCGGTTGTGTTTTTTGCTTATTCCATATTTGTGATATTGCAGCAAAAAAGGTTTTCCGAATTGCAACGCGATTTTATCAATAATATGACTCACGAGTTCAAGACGCCGATTGCCAGCATAACTATCGCTGCCGATGTGATTTCAAACCCCTTATCCATCAAGGAGCCTTCCCGCATTCTAACGTACGGATCGGTGATCAAACAGGAAGTGAGCCGGCTTAATGACCAGGTTGATAAAGTATTGCAGATTGCCCGGATTGAAAAAAGCGGCTTTCATCTCCGCATGGAAATGCTCGACCTGAATGCCATAATCAGACAGGCGGTTGAAAACTGCCTGGCAAATCATGGAGAAAAAGTTAAAATAAAAACTGATTTATCTCCGGATATTTGTAAAGTTGAGGGCGATCGGATGCATCTGACCAATATTTTTTATAATTTGCTCGATAATGCGGTGAAATATTCAGGAGAGGCGCCCGAAATATTCATAAAAAACTGGGCTGTTTCAAATAAAATTCAGGTTACAATAAGCGATAATGGCCCCGGAATTGGGCGGAATTATCAGAAAAGAGTATTTCAGAAGTTTTACCGTATTCCGACTGCCGATGTTCATGATGTGAAAGGATTTGGTCTTGGACTATTTTATGTAAAAAGTATTTGTGATGCTCACCACTGGAAAATTAGTCTGGATCCTACTCAGGAAGTCGGTACTACTTTCATTCTTGAAATTAACTGTTAAGAAAATCAAAAAGATACCGGGTTCAAAAACCTGGCACATATGCTTGAAATCACTTTCAAAACCAACTATAAAATGCTTACAGGATGATGAATGCGCGAATATTATATGTTGAAGATGATCTTACCCTCTCTTTCGTAACCCGCGATAATCTCGAAAGGGCAGGATACACAATTGACTCATGCGACGATGGTATTGCTGCTTATGAGAAAATAGCAAACGGCAATTATGATTTATATATCCTTGATGTGATGCTTCCTAAAATTGATGGTTATACGCTGGCAAGGAGAATCAGGGAGAAGAATGAAGCAGTTCCAATTATTTTTCTTTCAGCCAAATCAACACTTGATGACAAAATTTTGGGTTTACAGATTGGCGCTGACGACTATATTACTAAACCTTTCAGCATTGAGGAACTGATCCTGAAAATCGAAATATTCCTGAAACGCAGCAGCATTGATTCCTCACGCTTACAGAAAGATTCCATTTACCATATTGGTGAATTTGCATTTTTGCATTCAGATCTAAAACTATCCATTGGCAACGAAATACAATCACTAACACACCGCGAAGCTGAGCTGCTCGCATATTTTTGCGATCATAAAGGCAGTATTCTGAAAAGAGACGATATACTAAACAAAGTATGGGGAAACGATCACTTTTTCTCAAGCCGCAGCCTCGATGTTTTTATTTCGCGATTGCGCAAGTTACTTAAGTCAGACCCCAAAGTTAAAATTGAAAATATCCATAATATTGGATATAGGCTTGTGGTAAGTAGTTGAAGATAGTTTCAGGGTTTTAAGTTCCAAGTCTCAAAATCCAAGCCTCAAAATCCAAAAAATCATATTCGGAGGGTTCTCCCCCACGGGGAGATGTCCAAAGGACAGAGGGGTCAAAATCTGAAAATGAGACAATCATTTTAATATAGGACAAATTAAAGTTAGATGAGGTACCTACCTGATATTCAATGGATAGCATTCTTGTATGATGAAAGTGAATATCGGATATTGAATAATGAATAACGAATAATGAAGTCAAAAGTTTTGATTTACAACTGAATGACCATTGATTGACAACTCACTCTTCATAAAAAATTCAAAAAGCTCAACCCTCCACAATCGCCTGACCACTCACCCTTCTCAACCACTCACCCAACTCAATCCTCCACAATCGCCTGACCACTCACCCCTCCTAAACACTCAACCAAATCACCCCTCCACAACCGCCTGACCACTCCCTCCTCTCAACAACTCATAATCCTCACCCCTCAACAATTGATTGACAACTAATTCCTCCCAAGCACTCACCCAACTCACCCCTCCACAACCGCCTGACCACTCATTCTACTCAACCACTCATAAAACTCACTCCGCCACAATCACTCACTCAACTCAATGTCTCGTATTCTCGTACATCTTCCCTTGCCACGTATCTCTCTTTTCAAATTCCTTTTCAATTAATAGCTGAACCTGGTCGCTGCGAAGGTTTCCCCAGGTTGGCCCGGCCTGAAAGCGGGGAGGCGCTTCGCCGGTAAATCGTTCAATAACAAAATCCGGGTTTATCCTTTCGGTAAAACGAACAATAAAATCAATATAGTTTTCGAGAGTGAATAAATTAAATTGTGAAGGATCTCTCATGTAATCAGATGCCATTGTTGTGTCCTTAATTACTTGCAGCTGGTGAAACTTTATAGTATCGAGTGGAAGTTCTGATAAAATTCCGGCTTCAGCAAGCATGTCATCTTCGGTTTCACCCGGAAGTCCAAAAATAATATGTGCCCCGGTATGTATTCCATAGGAAGCAGTTTTGCGTATGGCTACTTCCGATTCCTCAAAAGTATGCCCGCGGTTTATGCTTTCCAGCGTACGATTGTAACATGATTCAATCCCGTATTCAATAATAACATAGTGAGTTTCAGCCAAACGGGCGAAGTATTCCAGTTTTTCATCATCAATGCAATCAGGCCGGGTTCCGATCACCAGTCCGCTCACTCCTTTAAATGCCAGCGCTTCATCATACAATGATTTTAAATAATCCAATGAACCATAGGTATTGGAATATGCCTGAAAATATGCCAGGTAGTTTGCAGCTCTTCGATACCTTACTTTATGAAACTCAATGCCTTCGTTTATCTGTTGGGTAATGCTCTTGTGTGGCTGGCAGTATGATGGGTTAAATGCATCGTTATTACAATATGTGCAACCTCCCAGACCTTTTTTACCATCGCGGTTCGGGCATGTGAATCCGGAATCAATGGTAACTTTTTGTACTCGGGTACCAAAAGTGCGTTTGAAATATTCGCTGTACGAATTGTAACGACGGTTATGTCCCCAGGGATATACTGAATCTGTCATTATGCAAAATTCGGTTATTTTCAACTACAAAAAAAGACTGCATCGTTTGATGCAGCCTTTCGTGGTTAGTATTATGGTTTGGTTGAACAATAATTTATTGAGTAACTCTTTCGAGTCTTTTAATAATGCTGAAAATAAATGCTGCTGACAATAAACAGCAAACTATAAAAATTAGCCATAGCTGTGAAAGATCGAGTTTCCCCCAGAAGAAACTTCCTACAACAAGTAATTTGTTTCCAACTGCCGTTGCCAGCAGCCAGCCACCTTGCATAAGTCCCTGGAAACGGGGAGGCGCAACTTTCGAAACAAATGAAAGTCCCATCGGGCTCAGGAAAAGTTCAGCAATGGTAAGAATAAGGTAGGAACTCATGAGCCAGTATGGCATCACGCGTGATGAATCCGGAACCGGGTTATATTTGGTTACACCGCTAGCGTCAACAAATGTTAGTTCATGAGGCGATACCAAATTGAGCGAAGCAACTAGCACAATGGCAAATCCTATAGCAGCGAACAGAAAAAATGCCATCACAGGGAATGTGAGCGTAACGATAAACAAGGGATTGAACGATTGGAACACTTCGGGTGAAATTGAATTGTTTTCAACAAATCCTGTAGTTCGCATATAGGATGGGAGATTTATGACATTTGCCAGAGTTTTTTCATAACCTGCTACTATATATATTAATAGCAAACCTAATATCAGGAACATTAATGATCCAGTAATTTTTATTGATTTTTTCTTATTAAAAAGTAAAATAAAGCCTGCAATAGTACCTATAAAACATAGAATAGAACCTAGGTTAAAGAAAATGTTGGTATAAATGTCAACTGTTTTAACCGTATAATCACGGGCAAAGAAAGTCAATGTAAGGCCGTTTTGATGGAATGACATCCAGAAGAAAATTACAACTAGAAACACCATTAGCAAAGCTGTGATCCTCGGCCGTTCTTCCTTTGTCGAAATCTGAACGATCCATGCAACAAATCCGGCAAACAGGCCAAAAGCAAAAGCTATATCTCTGTTAAAGGTTGTAAAATAAATAGCGGCACCAACTGCCAATGCTGCTAATAGTGCGAAAACACCGGTCAAAGGCTTTTTCTCAATTTTAACATCTGTAACGACAGCTAAAGCTTTTTCCTTGTTTGGCAAAAGCTTACTATAAACCAGGTATACTGCAAGTGAAATTAACATTGCAACAGCAGCAATGCCAAAGGCATAATTGTATCCGCGAGCAAAAACATCAAGGTAAGTTTGGGCGAAGGCTGACAAATCAGTTACTGGTCCGTTTAAACTGACACTATCAGCCAGTTTCTGAAGTTTTGAAGGGTCTTCGAGTGTACCGTTGATATATTGATGACAAACAGCAGGTAAACTTCCATCGTGAAGGAATCCATTTGTTTTTAACCACCAGTTACGAATACCGGTAGCTGCGAAAGGTGCAAAAAAAGCTCCTACGTTAATCCCCATATAAAAAACCATGAAAGCTGAGTCGCGGAATTTCGAGTATTTAGGATCATCATACATCTGTCCCACAACAGCCTGAAGGTTACCTTTAAATAAGCCGTTTCCAAGTGCGATGGTAAACAATCCCGCAATGGTTAAAGCAAGCGGCAGTCCCGGAAGTGCAAGTACAGCATATCCTCCGAACATAATAATCTGTCCTACAAGGATCACTGTTTTGTATTTCTTGGTATAGTCAGCCAGCAATCCGCCCACAAGAGCCAAAGCATAAATGCCGAAATAAAACCAGCTATAGACTTCACCGGCATCTGCTTCATCCAGACCGTACCTGGCTTGTAAAAAAAGTACCAGAATAGCCATCATTGTGTAAAAGCCGAATCGTTCACCCATATTGGTGAAAAATGCGACAATTAATCCTCGTGGGTGTTGTTTGAACATAACTTTCAGATTTAATTTATGGTTAGTTTGTGTAGTTTAATACAGGGCAAAAATAAACTAATTTCTTAATTTCCAATACGTAGGTTTTCTCTTTGTTTTAAAAGTTATCAGGTAGTAAAACAATGGATTTTAAAATGAAAAGCGGAGTACTGCTTTAACATCTGATTTTTTATTCCCATCAATTTCATCATTTCCACTGCTGATAAAACTCTTGTCGGAATACCAGGTTTGTGCAAAACGTAAAATCACGGAAATATTTCTTGTCAGGCTTGAATTCAATAAGAGATAAAACCGGCTTCCTTTTCCTGAAAATGAAGGCACAGAAAAGGAAAATGGAACATCCTGCTCAAAGGTATAAAGCCTTGTGTCATACGAATCGGTATCAAACAATACATAACGGAAACTTACAGAGTAGTTTTCTTTTTTTGGTCTCATCTGAATCCCCTGGTATATTAGATAGCCTGATTCTTTGTTAGTTGATGATGATTCTCGTTTTGTAATTTCAATCCTGCTTTGTAGTTTGATCCATGTTGTTGCCTGGTAATTAAATTGCAGCCTGTAGTATTTTCGGTTCGATTCACCAATCTGGTTCATTTTATCGGCCGAAAGTGAATAGTTCATAGGATTTATCATATTCCTGAATCCTATAATAATATCGCCGCGACGGGAAACGTTGTAAAGAAACTGAGCCGAATACTCCTGCCCGTTCGAAGGAGCATCAACCCTGTAGCTCATCCATGGATGCCTGAACATATCTGCATAAGCAGTTAATGTAATCTTATTAAAAGGGGTGGCTACCATTCCCACATACAATCCTTCCTCGTTGATACTATTGCTGCTTTCGCCAAAAGCGGCATTAAAAGTATTCAGGTAGTCTTTTTGATAATTGCGGTAAACCATTGCAAGAGCGAGCCTTTGATCAGGACTAAATGAAAGTCCCTGTAGCACGGCGAATCCTGCATCAACCTGTTTTGAAGCTTCGCCATACAAGGTAAGTGATTTGTAATTGTAACTGTAATCTATTCCGGCATAGGTATTTGAACTTAATGTCGGCTGGAATTTCTTATAAAGTGCATTTTCCGGCTCAAATGGTACTTCATAATTCACATGAAATAAAGTTATGCCCGCCCTGATGCGCTGACCGTTATACAATATATGCCCACCCGCCGCAATTTCGCGGTTGGCTCCTTTGTCGGCAATTTCGCCCGGCGTGCGGTGGTAACCGGTTTGCTGAAGCGAAGTAACCATATCTTCAGTGGTAGTAATAGAATCAGCCGGAATAAAGTTAGCATCAACTTTACGATTTGAATAAAAACCGGTGAAGTCGAATTTGCCTAAAGCGATGGTGGTAGCTGCACCTCTCATAAAAGCATATTCGTTTGTAGATGCATGAGGACGAAGGGCAGGGGCTCTTTTTCGCATCACAACTGATCCTGCAGCCTTGCCCACTGAAAACCCGGACCACAGAGTTAAACCCTGACCGAACTGAACATGGTAATCGCCGATTGCCAGCTGCTTGATAACACCTATATTTTTAATGAAAAGATGTACCGAATAAAAGTCAAAACCTTTTCGCAGTGTATCTGATTTAGGCAAAAAAGGTTCGCCTGCATCTTTTTCACCAACGATACCAAATTTCAGATAGTCCTTGTACGAATACTGTACCCTGACAAACAAAGCGTTCTGATTTCCGAGATAATAGTTGTTGGGATGGGCAATCCGTATAGAATCAGAAACAGTTTGATATCCGTTTTGCTGCTGAAGAACCCGCTGATAACGGAGCATAACATCAGTACCACCATATTTTAAAGCCTTTTTTAAGGAAAATTTCTCAGGCACATAAGGTGATAATGAGATAAAAGGCAATATCTGATTCACTACTTTTTCGTTAAATCCTTCGATTACCTGAAGTTCGTAAATGGAAGTTAATTTCCCGTATTGCCTGGTATATGCGAGTAGGTTGTTGGTCTGTAATTCATTAAGAAAAAATAACCGATGCAATTCGTTTTCGTCATCGGAATTCAGGTTTACAGGTCGATCGCGTAAAAGATTAATTTCCTCCACCCAATCGCTATAATCCGTTTCAACATCTGAGTTTTCAGCCATATACTCAATCTGCTGCTCAATTCCTTCAATACCTGTAAATTTAGTGGTATCCTGTTGCTGCGCCGAAACACTGCAAAAACAGCCAAAAAACAAAGTAAATAGAATTACGACCGGAAGTCTGAACATGAACAATTAGTTTTTTGACTTAGATATTGATGATGCTTAAATTTTTAGTTTTGTTTTTTAAAAGAGAGATTGTAGCTTTTGAGAGTAAAAGAAGAGGAGTGAATCATTATGATAAAAGCCGGATGTTCAACATCAAACTTTCAGTTTTTAGCTTAAAATGCAATTTGCATTGAAACTTGTGGCGAATAGCCTAATTGTGAATGCACAGACGACGAAAGATCCAAAGTGAATTTCTTCATCTCAATTCCAAATCCAAAAGTATAACGTGCCGGGTTGGTACTCACACCTATACGTGCATACGCGACATTTCCAAGTTTGAACTCAGCTCCTGTGTGGAGTTCCATAGGGAATTCACTGTTCTTATATGCTTCGGCTGTCAGCACTAGCTTATCGGCAAAAGTGTAGCCAAATCCTGCATTTAGTGTAGTCGGGATGGTTTCATTATTGTATTCCGATATCTTAACATGCATGGGATTAAAGGTGTGCGCTCCAAAAGTGAGCTCGTCAGTAATCTTAACCATAATTCCGGCATCAAACGTAAAATTGTTACGCTTCCCGTAATCTTCACCCAATTTAGTTCCTATATAATCAAGCTGAATGCCGGCGGAAAAATTCTTGCCGAATTTGAGTGCATAAGCCAGTCCGGCTTTGGTGGTGCTGTAATTGGCATCGCCTGAATATGAAACTGTGGTACCTAAAACCCCGAATTTGGTTTTTAAAGTAAAAGCGCCGGTTTGGGTTCCCAGTTCTTTGATAAGGAAACGATTTTCGAAATAGATACCTGCCGCGGTTTTATCGTAAAAAGCCATGCCGGCCTGGTTGTTATTCACACTCCAGAAATCAACAACAGCGGCTGACGAAAGTCCCATGCCCGCTGCCCTGCCGCCATGAACGATCCATTCACCTGATGCAGTTCCTGTTTTGATTAATGCAAATACTAAAAGGAGGGTAAAAACTATTCTCATTCCTTCTTAATTTTCGACTAATGTATAAAAAAAACTGTTTGAAAACCCAAACTATCAAAAAACAACAACTGCTTTTATAAATCATCTATGAAAATTTGAACACAACACTCTGTTTAATGTTATTTTTACACTGATACTTTTTAAATTAATACAGTTACCCGATGGATGCAACTCTTGTTTTTGATTTCCTTACTCAGCTTAAGCTGAACAACAACCGTGAATGGTTTCAGGAGAATAAAAAATGGTACGATGCTTCGAAAAACGAAGTTGAGAAATTCGTTACAGAGATAATAACAGAAATTTCGGCTATTGATCCTGCTTTGGAAACGCCGCTGATGAAAAACTGTATGTTCCGCATTTACAGGGATGTAAGGTTTGGCACCGACAAATCGCCTTATAAAACTAATTTAGGCGCTTTTATTGCCCGAGGTGGTCGTAAAAGTACTTATCCCGGTTATTATTTTCATTTTGAACCAGGTGAATCGATGCTTGCCGGTGGCGTTTACCATCCAGAGCCTGATACTCTGAAATTGCTGCGAAACGAAGTGTATTTTAAAAGCACTGAACTGAAGGAAATATTGGGAAAACCTTCGTTCAGAAAGTATTTTGGTCATTTAGGCGATTTTGATAAGATGAAAAAAGCGCCCAAAGATTTTCCGGCTGATTTCCCGGATATTGATCTTTTAAAATACCGTTCGTATATTGTTTCACAGAATATTCCGGATAAAATAGTTACTTCTGACCATTACCAGGAACAGGTTATTGATATGGTGAAAGAGCTGCAACCATTTATGGCGTTTTTGAACAGAGCGATTAATAATGGTTGATTTTTATTTTTGAAAATACTAATTACCGACTAAGAATGTTATATTCTTCTGAAACGCTTTAAGGACGGAGGATGTAGCCCCTCTCCTAAGGAGAGGTCTTTTTGAAAATTAATCATCTCAATTACCAACATAAAAAAAGACAGGTTGTTTTTCCTGTCTTTTTTTATTCGCTATAATTGAATGAACACCGATGTTTCTAGGTATCAATATTCGCGTATTTCGCATTTTTTTCAATAAACTCGCGTCGCGGTGGTACTTCGTCGCCCATAAGCATACTGAAAACACGGTCGGCTTCCGATCCGCTTTCAATAGTAACCTGGCGTAAAGTACGGTACTCCGGGTTCATGGTTGTGGACCAGAGTTGTTCAGCATTCATTTCTCCCAAACCTTTGTAACGCTGAATGTGAATACCTTTTTCTGAACCATCTTTCGACCATTCCGACATCAGTCTCATCCGCTCTTCTTCGTTCCAGCAGTACTTTTCATTGTTTCCTTTTTTCAGAAGATATAAAGGCGGAGTAGCAATATAAATATAACCGTTCTCAATCAGCTCTTTCATGTAGCGGAAGAAGAAAGTAAGAATAAGTGTGGCAATGTGGCTTCCGTCCACATCAGCATCAGTCATAATTATAATCTTGTGATAACGGAGTTTATTAACATTCAATGCTTTGCTGTCCTCTTCAGTGCCAATTGTAACTCCGAGAGCCGTAAACATGTTCTTGATTTCTTCGCTGTCGAAAATCCTGTGTGGCATTGCTTTTTCCACATTCAAGATTTTACCCCTCAGCGGCAGAATAGCCTGGAATTTACGGTCGCGGCCTTGTTTGGCAGTTCCACCTGCGGAATCGCCCTCAACCAGGTAAATTTCGCAAAGTGCAGGATCGTTTTCGGAACAGTCAGCAAGTTTCCCTGGTAATCCTGAACCTGAAAGTATATTTTTACGCTGAACAAGTTCTCTTGCCTTACGCGCAGCATGACGTGCTGTTGCAGCAAGTATAACCTTGTTGACGATCATACGGGCTTCGCGCGGATTTTCTTCGAGGTAGTAACTAAGCATTTCAGCAACCAGTTGATCAACGGCTCCCATTACCTCGTTATTTCCAAGCTTGGTTTTGGTTTGTCCTTCAAACTGCGGTTCCATTACCTTACATGAGATAATGGCGGTAAGGCCTTCGCGGAAGTCATCACCTGCAATATCAAATTTTATTTTATCGAGCATGCCCGATTTCTCAGCATACGATTTAAGTGTACGTGTTAACGCCCGTCTGAAACCGGCAAGGTGAGTACCACCTTCGTGGGTATTAATATTATTTACATACGAATGTATGTTTTCAGTAAATGATGTGTTATACATCATGGCAAGTTCAACGGGAACATCGTTTTTCTCGCCTTCCATGTAAATGGGTTCCGGAATTAGTTTTTCGCGGGTTGCATCGAGATATTCAATAAAATCAACCAATCCACGGCTTGAAAAAAATACTTCCTTTATGGAATTTCCTTCTTCGTCCTTCTCGCGTTCGTCAATCAGCGTAAGCTCGATACCTTTGTTCAGGAAGGAAAGCTCACGTAAGCGGGATGCCAGGATACTGAAATCGTATGTTTCAGTAATGAAAATAGACTTGTCGGGAAGGAAATGAACAGTTGTTCCGGTATTATCGCTTTCACCTACAACCCTTACATCGTACAAAGGTTTGCCTTCTGAATATTCCTGTTCAAATATTTTGCCGTCGCGGTTAACGGTAACTTTGAGCATAATTGAGAGGGCATTTACGCAGGAAACACCTACTCCGTGCAAACCTCCCGATACTTTGTAGGAGCCTTTATCAAATTTTCCACCGGCATGTAATACAGTCATTACAACTTCCAGTGCCGATTTCTTTTCCTTTTCATGGAGATCAGTAGGAATACCACGACCATTATCAGATACCCTGATGGAATTGTCAGGAAGAATTGTTACGATAATCTGGTTACAATACCCTGCAAGCGCCTCATCAATAGAGTTATCAACTACTTCGTAAACAAGATGATGAAGACCTCTTACACTAATGTCACCGATATACATGGCCGGACGTTTGCGTACGGCTTCGAGTCCTTCGAGTACCTGAATATTGTCAGCTGTGTATGTGCCATTTCCATTTCCATTACCAGTTCCACTGGCATTCATGTTATTATCTAACTCGCTCATAATCAATTTATTGCAATTTAATCTTTAATGCTTGGCAAAGATAGACATTTTAATCGATATAAACAGGAAATCCGGAGACTGTTTGATAAGAATTTATCAACATTTTTCAAAAAAAATATAAATTCTAACATTCAGTAAATGAATAGATTATGATTTTTGAATATATATATATCGTTGATGGATTAAGCCGGTAGGCTCATCAAGCAAAA
>CAJDUB010000017.1_pt1 | contig 33174 bp, 24 predicted proteins | sample 7390251 | NCBI WGS metagenome assembly CAJDUB01 (sample SAMEA7055665, study PRJEB34461) | soil metagenome | biome: terrestrial ecosystem; feature: Peninsula; material: soil | place: Antarctica | collected 2016
TGATCATCCTCAATTGTACCGGGCAAAACATCCGGGTTCCGCGAATCTTTATTGTACGATTCCTTGCGGGCACCGACAAATTCAACCTGCCAGTCATTGTACATGAACATGGCAGTACCATAAGTCTTAAAAACAGAGACTTTTTTGACTTTAAGCAATCCGGCTGCTTTGTTGGCCAGTTCAATCCCATCACCCGACGTAACAATATCCAGGTCTTTACCTGTACGACCCAGTAATTGATCGCGGACAAAACCTCCGATAACAAAAGCATCAGTTCCGAGCAATGCAGCGGCTTCAGAAATTTTTCTGAAAACCGGGCTGTCAATACTTTTTACCAATGAAGTCGAATTCATATCCGATGGGTTGATAGTTTTATTATGCTATTATTGTATAAACGGCTGCAAAAGTAATTAAATCAAAGTGAAAACGAAAGATTCAAGATTATTCAATACTTACAGGGTAATCAGATTTTATAAATGATTTTGATAAACACATTTTTTTGTGAACGCGATGCTGTGCTTGTTGAGATTTAAAGACCGATCCGGCCGGAATCATTTTCTCATAGTTTATTAACCCTCCGCCAATTTAAAAGTAATCTGATATCCTGACAATTTCATATACATATTAGTATATGTATCAATCAGCTATGAGGTTTTAAAAGAATTTTGATTCAGAAAAACCATGCAGTAAAACTTATTTAGAGCACACATTTATGTTTGAAAAAAATTAAGCAAACCACTTGTTATTCTGTAATGAAATTATAATTTTGTCGCGAATTGTTTATTAGATAACAATAAGGAAAAACTTAAATATTATGGCAAAAAGAACCATTGTAGCAATGCCCGGCGACGGTATTGGAAAAGTAGTGCTTGAACAATGTATCCGTGTGCTCGATGCTGCCGGATTTGAAGCTGAATATGTAACCGGTGATATCGGATGGGAATTCTGGTGTAAGGAAGGCAATCCCCTGCCCGACCGCACGATTAAACTACTCGAAAAACACAAAATTGGACTCTTTGGAGCTATTACATCCAAACCAAAAGACAAAACGGCTGCTGAACTGGCTCCGGAATTACAGGAAAAAGGCTTTACCTATTACAGCCCGATTGTTACTATGCGTCAGCATTTTGATCTGGATATCTGTATGCGTCCGTTGAATTTTATTCGCCGAGGAACTAATGGCATTGAAGAACCAGCCGTTGATGTGATGATTTTCCGTCAGAACACCGAAGGCCTGTATGGCGGAGTCGAATGGACCAATCCGTCCGACCAGGTTTATGATGCATTACTGACGCACCCAAAATTCAAGAAAAACTTTGGCTGGTGTCCCCGGCCTGAATTAGCCGTTTCGACCCGTATCTTTACTAAAAAATATGTAACCCGCATAGTGAAAGCTGCTTTTGAATATGCAGATAAACGTGGTTATAGCAAAATAACGGTTTGTGAAAAGCCAAATGTAATCCGCGAAACTTCAGGCATGATGCTGAAAGTGGCACAGGAAATGAGCAAAGCCGAATACCCGAACATATGGGTGGAAGACGTGAACATCGATGCCATGACCATGTGGCTCACCAAAAATCCTGAAAACTACAATGTTATAGTAGCAGGAAATATGTTCTGAGATATTGTTTCGGATGCATTTGCCGGTCTCATCGGAGGTTTAGGTTTCGCAACTTCGGCTCAATTCAATCCGGAAAGCGGTGTCAGCGTCTTTGAGCCGACACATGGTTCGGCACCAAAATATGCCGGTTATGCTGAATCCATCGTTAATCCTATCGCAATGATACTTTCGGGTGTTATGATGCTTGAACACCTTGGTGAGATGGATATGGCAGGGCGGATCAGGAAAGCTATTGCAGATGTGGTTGCCGAAGGTAAAGTGAAAGCTTACGACATGATGAAACTAAAAGGTTCGCCTGATGTTATCAAACAGGGCGCAGCTTCTACAAAGCAAATGGCTGATGCAATTATTGCCAAATTATAAAAATGTTGGATCCGGGGAGAGCCGTTGCTACAACGGCTTTCTCCTTAATATTTTCAAGCATGAATATTGAACCAAAATACGTATCCCAGGCCCGTCAGTTATGGCCTGAACTTGAATGGATAACAGATCATGATTTAAAAGAAAAAACTACCCATACCTGGGCCTTGGCATTACAGAGAAGTGTATTAACCCCCGATGATCTGAATACCATTCCTTTCACCTTGCTGTGCGGACCCGATCTTAAAGTAACTTTTATGGATCACAAACGCTGTGTGGTTCATATTGCTCTTGAATCAGGCAAGAAGATGAACGATTTTTTCAAAACTGATCTTCCTGTGGACATGGATGTTTTGATTGCAGGTGCAATTCTGGCCGACGTGGGTAAACTACTTGAATATGAGCTTAAAGACGGAAAATCGGTGCAGGGAAGCTATGGGAAATACCTCAGGCATCCGTTCTCAGGAGTTTCGCTGGCTGAGCAATGTGGAGTTCCTGCAGCAGTTTGTCATATTATTGCCACTCATGCCGGAGAAGGCAATATGGTAAAACGTTCAACAGAGGCATATATAGTGCATCATGCTGATTTTATGACATTTGAGCCGTTTCGGGAGAGGTTGAAATTGTAGAACCTCACCCCCTGGCCCCCTCTCCTGAAGGAGAGGGGAACTTATAACCCCAAAATATTCCCCATGACAATCATAGAAAAAATCATAGCAAACCACAGTAACCAGCCAAAAGTTAATCCTGGCGATATAGTGGATGTATTTATTGATGCCCGTGCTGCGCGCGATTTCGGAGGTGCCAATGTTGTTGAAAACATTCTGAATAATGGACTCACTGTCCACGATCCCTTACGCACTTTTTTTACTTTCGATTGCAACCCGGGAGGATCGGACCAGAAATATGCCGCCAACCAGCATTTCTGCAGACTTTTTGCCCGACAGAACGATATCAAGGTTTACGATATTGATGCTGGTGTAGGAACGCACCTCGCTATTGACAAGGGCCTTGCTTATCCCGGCAGTACTTTTGTTTCGACCGATTCACATGCCAATATCATGGGGGCAATAGGTTCGTTCGGACAAGGAATGGGCGATCAGGATATTGCTGCTGCCTGGGCAAAGGGATCTGTTTGGTTTAAGGTACCTGAATCCGTAAAGTTGATTTTAAAAGGGAAACGGCCGGCAAATGTGAGTGCAAAAGATATCGTTCTCAATCTGCTCTCAATATACGGTGCAAATAAATTACTCGGCTATTCAGTTGAAATTGAAGGTGATGCAGTCGAAGATTTTTCGCTCGACGAACGTATAACTATTGCTTCGATGGGTACTGAAATGGGTGCAATAATAATCCTTTTCAGTCCTAATGATAAAATACTGGATGAATTGGAAGCACGCTCAGGTAAGCGGGTTGAAACGATCAAAGCATCTGAAGGAGCAAAATACACTTTCGTTCACGAAGTTGATATTGAAAAGTTTGTTCCTATGGTTGCTAATCCAGGTCATCCTCACGATGATGTATCCGTTGAAAGCGTAAGAAACACAAAAATTGATTCAGCATTTCTTGGAAGTTGCACAAATGGACGGATGGAAGATCTTCGGGTAGCTGGTAAGTTATTGAAAGGCCGAAAAGTAGCTCCGGGTGTTGTTTTCAAGATTGTTCCGACTACTGATGCTATCTGGCGTGAAGCGCTTGACGAAGGTCTTATCCAAATTTTTAAGGATGCAGGAGCGCTCGTTTCGAATGCAGGTTGTGCGGGATGTGCGGCCGGGCAGGTTGGCCAGAACGGTCCTGACGAAGTAACTATCAGCACCGGAAACCGTAATTTTTCAGGCAAACAAGGCAAAGGGGCAATGTACCTGGCTTCCCCCGCTGTGGTTGTAGCTTCTGCCATTGCCGGATTTATTACAACTCCCGATTCAATTCCGGAAGTTGCAGCTACATTTAAAAAGCCGGAGATAAAACATCGTGAAGTTGTTATACGTGAGAAAACAGAAAAACCAGAGATTATTGAAGGCCGTGCCTGGGTTATCCGCCAGGAGAACATTGATACGGATATGATTTTCCATAACCGGTATCTTACTATAACCAATATTAAGGAGATGGGCCAATACACTTTCGATAACCTGAAAGGGTACGAAGACTTTGCAAAGAAGGCAGAAGCGGGTGATATCGTGTTCACTACTAAAAATTTCGGAGCAGGAAGTTCACGTCAGCAAGCTGTTGATTGTTTCCAGTCGCTGGGAGTAAGCGCAATTATTGCGGAATCCTTTGGAGCCATTTACGAACGGAATGCAATCAATGCAGCTTTCCCGATTTTAACTTATTCGTCTGGACAACTGGAAGAACTCGCCCTGGAGCACGATGACCAGGTAAGGATTAACTTTAAAACCGGGGAGATCACCAATATTACTAAAAATAAATCGCTGACAATCAATAAGTTTTATGATGCACAGATGCAGATTTATAAAAACGGAGGTTTGTTGTAACAATGACTGAAAAATGAAAAAAGTCCGGGGAAAATTCTCCGGACTTTTTTTTGATATTGGTAAGTTGAATGGTTATTCTTTAATTCTGTCCAAGCATTACAGGCATAACTAACATAAGTATATCTTCGTCAGCATTGTCGTGATTGGCAGGAACAATGATGCCAGCACGTGTTGGGCCCGACAATTGAAATAAAATATCTGTCGACTCAAGGTTATTTACCATTTCGAGTAAAAACCGGGAGTTGAAACCTATTTCCATATCATCGCCTTCGTAAGTACAGGCAAGGCGTTCAACACCTTCGTTTGAATAATCTATATCCTCAGCATTCATAAGGAGTTCCTGTCCGCTGATACGTAAACGAACCTGGTGAGTGGATTGATTAGCAAACGGTGAAAGACGTTTAACGGAACTGATAAACAGGCTTCTGTCGACGGTTAATTTATTAGGATTATCTTTTGGTATAACAGCATCGTAAGCCGGATAACGACCTTCGATCAGCCGACTGTATAATTTCACACCATCATAAGCAAATGCAGCATTTGTTACATTATACTCAACCTGCACAGTAACATCCTCAGTTATAAGCAGATTTTTGAGCACATTAAGAGGTTTACGCGGGATGATAAATGATGTGGAGATTCCCGATTTTGCATCATTTCGGCGATAACGCACCAGTTTATGAGCATCAGTTGCAACGAATGTGATATAATCGGGCATAATATCAAAGAAAACACCACCCATTGCAGGACGGAGTTCATCGTTGCCGGTAGCAAAAACAGTTTTTGTTATTCCCGCTGCCAGGATAGATGAAGTAAGTTCAAATGCTGTAGTTTCCTCAAGAACAGGTAGTTCTGGGTAATCTTCGGCATTGTGCCCGGTTAGTTTGTATTTGCCTTCGGTTGAAAGAATTTCGATAGCCAATGTGTTGGTATCAATAGTAAAGGTTATAGGAGCATCCGGCAGGTATCTGAGGAAATCGAGAAGTAATTTGGCAGGGATAGTAACTTTTCCTGATTCATCAGCCATTGAAGGCTCAAGTGTCATGATGAGTGTAGTTTCCAGGTCAGTGGCAGTAATCCGGAGTACAGTGTCATCAAGTTCAAACAGGAAATCATCCAGAATGGGCAAAGTGTTGTTTGAATTGATTACGCCGCTTAGGAACTGCAGTTTCTTCAGTAAAGCCTGACTATTGATGATAAATTTCATAGTATAATATGTTTCAGTTATTTACAGGTAAAGGTTTTGAAGTTGTAAAAATAGGAATCTTAAATTGAATTTTAACATTCAATCTGAATAAGATATTAACATTAAATGAACTATTGTTTCAATTTTTCTTTTTTGCCAAATGTAAGTTTATTCTCTTCTCCTTTAAGGAGTCTGTTAATATTTTTATGATGCGTAAGCGGTATAAAAACTGCAATTAGTGCTGCCAGGATGATGAGATATATATTTTGTTCGTGAAAAGTAAAAATTGCAAGTATGGTAAACAATAACGAACCTGTTATTGAAGCAAGTGATACATAATGAGTTATAACAAGTATAAGCGTAAACCAAACCAATACAATTAAAAAAATAAGAGGCGGATACAAAGCAATTATTACTCCAACCAGGGTTGCAACGCCTTTTCCTCCTTTAAATCCTGTAAAAACAGGAAAAACATGTCCTAATACAGCCATGGCGCCAAGTATAATCTGATAATTAACTAATTGCGAATCATTCAGGCTTTCCCCTGCAAAAACAGGAGCCAACATTACGGCACCCCATGCTTTCATAATATCAATGATCATGACAATAAACGCGGCCCTGGTCCCAAGCACACGAAAAGTATTGGTAGCTCCTGCATTTCCGCTTCCCTGTTTGCGTACATCGGTATTATAGAACCATTTTCCAATCCAGACTGCTGACGAAAACGATCCCATCAGGTATGCGGCAACAGCACCGGCAATAAGAAGTAAGATTTCATCCATATTCTATTCAATTAGTTTAAATCTGAATCAGATGCATTCATACTCTTAAAAAAAACAAAGGTAAATCCGGATTTAAAGCACAAAAGTATTGTTTTCTAACAGAACTACGCTATTCTTCATTTTCAGTTTGCCTCATTTTTCTGAGGAATGTCGCTTTCTTAGCTTCCGTTCCCAAAATAAACTGGTAGGATGGTTGTCCTTTATCTGCTTTAATAAGCCTTTGGGCCTCTTTAAGTCCCGCAAGCTTTTCGTTAAAAGCCTGGTTTGACGAAACAACCTGCATGGTACCGTTTGCATAAGCAAAATAATACCATTGTTTATCTTCCGGTTCAATATAAAGGTTAATGATATCACCATTGCGCCGTTTACCAATTTCCATATAACCTTTCATCTGTTTATTCACAGGCTGCTTGCCGATATTACCAATTCCGATAGGCCCTGTGGAGATAAATGAACGTAAATCTTTATTATAGTTCAATTGAAGCCCCGTAAGCACAAGTGTATGATCCAGTACGTCGGGGAATTTCCGGAATTGTCCGTACGAACTTAATTCCGATAAAATTTTATCTGCTTCATCCTTTCCGACAAATTCGCGCATTGAGCTGGTATAATCCAAGGATGCAATATCAATACCTTTTGCCGACGAACTATTTAATGCATCAGCTAATACTTTCAGCGCTTCGGCCGAAAAGAAAAAGTCGAGGGCGCTCAACATATTTATTGAAGTAGAATCAGCAATGGAATAATAATTTATTTCACCCGCTGACTTCATTTGGAGCTGGCCCAGGTTAGTGGCAACCTGCAACTCACCCTGGCCTGAAAGTATGCATCTGGAAGTGTTTAGAATTAGTTTATTGCCTGCTAACTGCTGATTCCGGAATATGGCTGAATCAGCCACCCAATATTCGGATTTTTGTGGTAAATAGGTTACAAAACCTCCCGATTTTATAATATCAGGATCGGTTATATTTTCTGCTTTCGAGAAGAAACCAGGTTTAACAGCATTCTCGGTTGTTGAATAATAAATGGAAACCCTTAGTTTCCCGTTCCCTGTATTTTCAGGCTTCTCGGGTAGCGGAATCACAATATTTTTTGAATCGAGCTGGGCACGCAATTCAACCCATTCATGATCTAAAGTATTGCAATCATGTATAAATGCAAAACCACCTTCGAAATTGATTAGTTTGCTCGTCGCATTTACTCCCATTTTTCCAATAAAACGGAAATATTTATTAAGCATAAAATTCATTTTATCCGCAATTACAGCTCCGGCAATAGTAGCTCCCTTTTCGTCAACAGCAATCTTGTTCATTTCCAGTGTAGTAATATCACCGTCGGATGGAATATAATCATAAAGTCCGCTGGCTGCATACCGCTTTCGCGATCCAATATTTACGGTAGCATTATAAAACCTGTGATATAAACTTGTTCTGTTAGCCAGGATTTCAGCCTGTTTGAGTTCGGAAATCAAACCATTATGCCCGATAGACAACTTACCATTGAAAGGGAAAATGGCGGCATCAGCCACTTTTATGATTCGGGCGTCTTCTACTTCCAGGTAATTGGAATCAAGGTCATAGAATGCACGTAAAGCAAAGAAACTGAGTGAATCCTGCTTAGGATCAGTTGAAACATAAATTTCGCGCCCCGGATCAAATGCCAGCAGTTCATCCGGTTTCATCTTGTAATATGTTTCGCGCGAGAAAGGTGTTTTATTGATCAACTGGAGTTGCTTTGTATTCATGAGCCAATCAAATTCATTAACCACACAATTGTATTGGATAAACGGGAACTCCATTAAAGCGCCATCGCCGGTGGCAACAAAATGTCCTTGCCGGGTACCAAAATCAATGGCAGTTTTAAAAACATGAACCCTGAGCGCATCTTTTGAACGGTCATCAGTCAACAACCTGAAATCAGAAGTATCAGATGTAAAAGCGGTTGATTTGAATTCATAATGTTGTGAAGAGACTTCAGCATTCTCGAAAGAGAACACACCCTTCCCCTTCAAACCGGTTGATGAAACAACAAGTTTCCCAATCAATTTTGCACTGTTGTTAAACATCTTGATGGAATCATTTTTTGCGTTCTCAACAGTCATAACATCATTACCAGGCATCCATTTAACATGGGCATTTTTAACCTGTGCGTCAGGATATTGGACTTCACCATCAACCCTTGCAAGCTGATAATTTTTAACGGTAGCCGTAGTGGAGTCAGGGGCAAACAGAAAGTCGGACGATTCGGAAACAGAACTTAGATAGCTTAAACGACCTGAACCACGCAATCCCCTGTTACTCAGAATCAGCGTATCCGCATAACTGCCTTTCCCTCCATAAACCGGAAGTCCGGGTTCGGGCAGTACTTTTTTGAACCCGAGCGAATAGTCCTTCTGAACATTTATTGTTTCGGTAATATTTGGGAAGATACCTGCTGAAACCAGTGTTCCATCAAATTGCAACCTTCCCATGGGAAGTGAGTTTATACTATCCATCGTAAATGGATTTACTTCGAAAAAAAAATCCTTTCGTTTGTAAATACCGTTTTCAATATCTTTTCGCTCAAAATATACATAACTGGTATCCTTGCTGATAAGAACCGGAAAATTACGCAGCATTTTTCTGCCCGATTTGCTTTCTGGTGAATCGATAAATAACTCACCATTCATATTTGATATTACATTTTTAACTCTCACAAATGATCTGAATCCATTGGCATCCAGATTCCAGGCAGGAACTACCATCATAGCTGAATCGATCTGAGGAATACTGAGCGAGAATTTATCGTACTGAAAAGTACACTCATTGGCCAGGAAGTCAAATAAACCGGCATGTACCCGTCCTTTAAATGAGAAATCACGGTTTTGGTTCACAACTACTTTTTTATCGCGGGGAACCACATACACATATTGTGAATCGCTGAGCATTACCTGATTTACTCCTTCAATCGAAAGCTTGAAATTATTAATATCCAGTTCCGCATTTGAACCTTTCTCCGCATAGGATTTAAACTGAATAATATCGCTGTCCTTTACACCTGAATGAGCTGCAAGATACTCGGCCAGGCGAGGCTGGACAATGGCAAAATTATTATCAATGTCAAAGTAAATAAACCCGGCATTAGCCAGCTTAATAAGCTGAACCTTAATTTGTTCCATAGGCTTTTTGGCCCAGGCTGCATAATCTTCGGTATAAAACCTGTCGGTATTACGACGGCGAACATAAGCCGAAACCAGCACAACGGGATTTACATCATCAATACCCTGCATTTTATCGAAACGAAAAGCCGAAAAATAATCAGAGGATTCAAATAATGCCTCGCTCTTTGTTCTCATTCCTTTTATATCTTCAAAACTCATCACATCTTCATTCAGCTTCCAATAAATAGCTTCAGTGTACATATCGAGCCGGTGATATGTATCAAAAAACGGACTCTGGCTCAAACCGTCTCCACCCCTGCTCATTACGAGTTCATTATTTGACAGGTTGTACCGCACCTGTAATGAAGGATGGAAAATGGAATCGTTTTCGATAAATATTACCACTGATGCCCTGGAGGAAACAAATTTATCAGGAGAGATCGAAAACTCCTTAGATTTTAAACTTATAAAAGGTTTGTTTTTACGTTTGATTTCGATCCTTGAGAATCCATCAGCAGCTGGTTTTCCAATTACTCTGGATCCCTGCAAGCTGAAACCTCCGAAAAATTCAATATCTTTAAACAGGTTAATATAAACCTGGCTACCCTTGTACATGGTAAACTTCGGGAAAGTGGCATTTTCAGTAGTAACATCCACCATTGCTTTATCCTCAAGCCGTCCAAACAGATTTTTTTTAAAATAACCTCCATGGTAAAATAATACCGAATCGGCAGTATAAGAAATTGAGCGGGTATCTATTGTATAGGATGCAAGTTGAGCATATACAACATCGCGACCTAGCTTTGTGCGATCCCAATATACTTTACCGCCTTTACCTGACCATGTTTGGGATAAAGGATAATAGCTGCCTTTTGTGTCGTAGATACAGGCGCTGTCGTTACGCACCACACAGGCCAGGCTTCCGGATGAAAAAATAAAATAAGGTACTGTATCAAAAGCGAACTTATATGATCCTTTACGCACATACCAGGCTTCGGTGTTGGTCTTCATTAAAGCGTTCTGCCCAATGAGCAATTCCGTTTGCTTAAAATAACTTAAAATAGTTCGGGTTGGTGATTTTGATTCAAGGCAATAATTTATACTTTTATTAAATAAATCGTATGTCGTGGCAACTGAGCTCTGCTTTACGAGTGTTGTTAATATCTTGAAATACAGAATGTAATAAGGCGCTATTTCAAGTTTACGTTCACTAAACACTTTACAAACTGATTCCGCCTGCTTTTTCTGCGAGCTGCTCAACAATCCCGAAGTCCATTGGTAAGTAAATGTTGACAATACCTCTTTAGCCTCAGCTGCATCAGCATCGCCCACATTCCTGAACCTTACAGTCAGGTCCTTAATAAAATCGGAAGTATCGCCTGGAAATGAAACAGACTGGCTTTGAGCTTTCAACTGATTTGTGAGAATCAGTAAGCAGAAAAAAGCAAATAGATCAATCCGTTTAAAAAGCATTTTAGTTATTCCTTCTGTTGCTGAAAAAGTTTAAATTATTTACTTAACAGCAGTGACCAATTATAATATATGTATCTATGATCGAATTAATTATATATCTTTAATTCAATTAAAGATTCATAAAAATTTTACAAGGTAAAACAAGCCGCTGTCCAGTTATTCTCCATTCGTTTCGACATGATACTCAGACCAACTTCATTTGCTTTTGCCTCAATAAGCGGAAGATCTTCGCTATAAAAACCACTCATAAAAAGCTTTCCGCCGGAATTGAGGCTTTGTCTATATGATGGGATATCATTAAGGAGAATATTCCTGTTGATGTTAGCCAGAATGATATCGAACTTCCTGCCCTCAAGCAATGAACTGTCACCTAATAAAACTTCGATATCAGCATAATTATTGCTCACAACATTCTCCAGAGCATTATTAAAAGCCCATTCATCATTATCAATTGCAGTTACAGGCAAAGCTCCTTTCATCCGGGCAAGTATAGCGAGGACTGCGGTACCTGAACCCATATCGAGTAATGATTTTCCCTGAATCTGCAAACCAAGCAAATATTGGATCATTAACTTGGTAGTTTCGTGATGAGCAGTACCGAACGACATTTTAGGCATGATAACTATATCGAATTCTATTCCAGCCTGTTGGGGATGAAATGGTGCACGAACCATACAAGAATTATCAATCAGAACAGGTTCGTACTGGCTTTCCCAGACTGCATTCCAGTTTTGATCAGCGATTGTTTCAACAGTAAAAGAATCAAGATATTCCCTGAATTCGTCGGAACTTAACCGGGAGGATAATTCAGGAGTAAATAAATGTGCCTGTATAAAAGCCGATACTGTTCCGTTTTCATTTTCAGTAAAGCTTTCGAAACCGGCTTCAGCAAGCACATTTATTAACAATTCAGCAGTATACTCACCTGCTGAGGGATGGCAAATCATTTCATTATATTCCATCTTATGCAAACGAATTCACAATAGTGACAAAATCAGCTGCTTTTAATGCTGCACCACCAATAAGCCCACCATCTACATCAGGATTTGCGAAAAGTTCAACTGCGTTTTTGGCATTACAACTTCCACCATAAAGTATTGAAATAGTATCACTTATATCTTTTCCATATTTCTCAGTAAGGAGGCTGCGGATAAAAGCATGCATTTCCTGAGCCTGTGCGGCTGATGCGGTAACTCCGGTTCCGATAGCCCATACAGGCTCATAAGCAACAATTACCTGGCTAACTGCTTCGTTTCCAAGATGGAACAGAGCTTCACTTACCTGTGCCCTAACAACATCGAAATGTTTTTCGGCCTGGCGTTCGGCAAGAACTTCGCCACAGCAATAAATAGGAGTCATCCCATATTTTAAAGTAAGGTCGACCTTTGTAGCAATAACTTTATCGGTTTCGCCAAAATAAGTTCTGCGTTCGGAATGACCCAGTATGCAATGTGTAATCCCCATTGAATGAAGCATTGAAGCAGAAATTTCACCTGTATAGGCACCTGATTCCCATTGACTCAGATTCTGAGCGCCAACCATAAAACCATTTTCAGCAGCAATGTCTGAACTCATTTCGAGATAAACAGAAGGCGGGCAAATGATTACTTCAGTATCACCTGATCCTTTTTCAGTAAGTTCATCAACAATTTCAAACATCAAATCTTCAGCATCCTGAAAATCCTTATTCATTTTCCAGTTTCCGGCAACAATTTTTTTTCTCATTTTTTAAAAGTTTAATTTTATGAATATTAATTCTTTAGCTATTTAATCAGGTGTAACGAATCCGAGGATCAAGTATTCCGTAAATAAGATCTGCAAAAATATTAATAATAATGAGTAAAACAGAAATAAACAACACCGCACCCATTACAACGGGAAAATCATATTTTTCGAGTCCATCTACTATAACTACCCCCACTCCTTTCCAATCAAAAATATATTCAACAAAAACAGCTCCGGCCATTAATGAGGCAAACCAGCCTGATACTGCAGTAACAACCGGGTTCAAAGCATTTTTCAGCGCATGACGGGTAATGATCCGGTATAAACTTAATCCTTTTGCACGTGCTGTCCTGATATAATCCTGGGTCATTACATCCAGCATTGAACTTCGTGTAAGTTCAGTAATTATCGCCAGAGGCCTGATTGCCAATGTAACAGCAGGAAGAATGAGGTTCTTGAGATCAATGTATTCACCCCGGCCGAAATCATCGACAGTGTACAAACTACCGAACATGCTCAATCCCGTATAATCAGCCAAAACATAAGCAAAAAACCATGCTATGAGTATGGCGGCAAAAAATGATGGGAGCGACATTCCCAAAATACTTACTATGAGCGAAATGCGATCGAACCATCCATCCTTATGCAAAGCGCTGAAAATCCCAAGGAGCAGACCGATTATTGTTGCAGCTATCATTGCGGTAGTCGCTAATACCATAGTCGGGACAAAAGCTTCGGACAATATTTCCGAAACCGGTCGCTTACTTTGGTAGGAACGTCGTAAGTACGGTTTTTTCAGCACGACAATTGACTTTCCGATTTTCACCAATTGTATGGCTGACGGATATTTTGTTTTGCTGAAGAAAAAAGCACTTTTTGTTTCTTTTACATTATGGAATGAGAGTGGCGACACATCATTCAGAAATCCCATGTATTGAATAATCAATGGTTTATCACGACCCAGGTCGCGGTTAATGGCTTCAACTGATGAAATGTCAGCACGCTGACCAAGCATCATTCTGGCAGGATCACCAGGCAAAACATTAAAGAGGAAAAATATCAGCGTAACCACTCCGAAAAGCACAAGTATTCCATATAGGAGACGAATAATGGCGTAACGGAGCATTTTGAGTTTAGAGTTAAAGGGTTCAAAGTTCGAGGTTCGAGGTTCGAGGTTCGAGGTTCGAGGTTCAAAGTTCAAAGTTCGAGGTTCGAAGTTAACTACCTCACCCCTAAATCCCCTCTCCTCAAGGCGAGGGGACTTGGAGACGGGATTGAACAAGTTAATCAAGAGTCATGCGGTAGTTTAGGTTAAATTTGTGTTTCTTATTAAGTTTGTTGACTTAATGGTTTAAAAGTCCAAAGGTTTAATGCGCTTCGCGCTTTTAAGGGCTTTAGGATTTAGGTCTGGAATCTGGGATTTGCAATTTGGATTTTAGATTTTAGATTTTAGATTTTGACAAAACTCTGGATTCATTCAGTATCTTCAATAAACATTTATTATTTTAATCCTATGGATTTTTTAAAGTCCTCGTAATCAGGTATGTCGTTGTAATGCCATTTTTTCAGGATTACTCCATCTTTTATTAATAATAACCCGGGGTTGGAGCGAACAATGGTTTTAAGAATGATGTCATCAGCATTGTAAAAATCGAGCTGCAGATTATTTGCACCTTTAAACTTTTCAATATCATTATCCTCAGCACTTACCAATACCACTGTAGATATGCCGTCTTTATAAGCATCGGCAGCAAGAGCATTCAATTTTACAAAAGCTTCACGATTCGCCTTTGTAAGGTCATAAGAATTTATAACAAACTGATATCCTGGATTCTGGATTATACTTTCAGTCACATTATCACCAGCAGAATCAATAATTACCAGAGAGTTACCAACGATTTTATTAGGGTCGACTATACGTTGGGAAACAAATTCCCAGTTCGCCACCCATACACTGTCATTATATGGAAAATTGGGCGACAAATACTCTTTTGTTTCTCCCGACGTTTTATCTTTATAAGTGACATAATACTCTATCGGTTTTGGATTTTCAAGATATAATTTATGCCCAACCTTCCATTCCGTGAAATCAACCACAGGCAAATGGCTATAGCAGAAGTAAGAAAATCCTGAAAACAGTACAACAATAAACGAGGCTATAAACCATTGCCTTCCGGAACTGGTGAAGGATTTGAATTTCTTCCTGTAAACAAAAATCACGATTGCCAAAGGTAGGAGAACCAAGTTTTTGTAAAAAGTCTGCCAATTAGTTAATTTAATTGCATCACCGAAGCAACCACAATCAGGCACCGGGTTGTTAACTGCATCGTTTAATGTAAGCACTGTGAAGAAAGCCATCATTCCCAGCAAAAGCCAGGAAGTGAATTTCATCCGGAGGTTAAAAACCAACATAGCTCCGATTACAAATTCAATAGTACATAATACTATTGAGAAAAAGAGAGCCAGCGGAACAAAGAACTCCCAGTTGAAAGCAAAAAAATAATCTTCCAGTTCCGAGCGGGTCCACACCTTTTACAAATCCCGAAAACAAAAAAACTATCCCGATAAGAATCCTGCTGATATTGGCAATCCACTTCATTATGATAAACTTATTTTATTATTTTGTACAAAGCCTGGCAAACCGGGCATAGGATTACGATTATAAAACTGAAAAAATCATTCAAGCTTAATACTTACTTACAAAAGCAATTATGAAGCAACCGGGTTTTTCTGATCCAGCATAATGAGCGCAAAAGCCGAATAGTTAATGATATCCAGGTAATTAGCATCGAGACCTTCCGACATAAGCGTTAAGCCGTTGTTATCCTCTATTTGTTTGATTCGCAGTAACTTCATAAGAATTATATCTGTAAGCGAACTTATACGCATTTGCCGCCAGGCTTCACCATAATCGTGGTTTTTATCAGCCATCAGGTTACGGGCCATGGCAATAAAAGTATCATATTTTGCTCCAACAATTTCGGCATCCATATGAGGTTCTTCAGCGGCACCTGATTCAAGCTGGATCATGGCCATCACTGAATAATTGATCATGCCGATAAATTCAGGCCTGATGCCTTCATCCACTTTATTTTCGCCTTTTTCCTCAATGCTTCGGATTCTGCTGGCTTTAATGTAAATCTGATCAGTAATGGAAGAGGTTCGCAGGATACGCCATGCGGTGCCATAATCGTGATTTTTGGCCATAAATACATCGCGGCACGAACGAGTCACGTTATCGTATTGTTGAAAAGTTTTATCAGGCATATTATCAATAACTTTGTAGCCGATTTCAATTAGGAAATTATGAGTTTTTCGAGTGATAAAATTACACCTTTTCCCGGAAATAAAACCCTGCATTGTGGCAATAATGTGCTAAAAACCGATAATCCACTGGTTATGGGCATATTAAATCTGACGTTGGATTCATTTTACGATGGTGGCAGGTATACCAATCCGGACAAATGGATTTCGCAGACTGAAAGGATGATTAACGAAGGAGCTTCTATTATTGATATCGGCGCCGTGTCAACCCGTCCGGGCGCTCAGCATGTTACTGAAGAAGAAGAGATTGAACGGATTATTCCTGCAATTGAAACACTTACAAAACGATTTCCGGAAACAGTATTTTCGGTTGATACATTTCGGGCAAAAGTTGCAAAATCAGCTGCAGATGCAGGCGCGGGAATAATCAATGATATTTCGGGCGGAAGTATGGATACGGGACTTATCGAAACTGTTGCATCAACAGGCCTACCTTATATCCTGATGCATATGCAGGGAACTCCGGCCACTATGCAAATCAACCCTGTTTACGAAGATGTTACCAGTGAGATTGGACTTTTTTTTGAAAAGAATATTTCATTTTTGCAAAAATCAGGCGTTAAACAGGTTATACTTGATCCCGGTTTTGGCTTTGGAAAATCAATTGAACACAATTACAAATTACTCGGAGAGTTTAATATCTTTAAACAATACGGTTTTCCGGTTTTAATAGGAATTTCGCGTAAATCCATGATTTACAAATTACTGGATATAACTTCCGAAGAAGCATTACCTGCCACATCGTCATTGCACTTTGTGGCATTAGTGAACGGTGCTGATATTCTGCGTGTTCATGATGTAAAAGAGGCCGTTCAAATGATTAAACTTTTCAAAACATACATGAATGCCCCGGAATAAGTATATTTGCATCTTATATTGAAAAATGAAATGATCGCTTCTCTTATACCTCTTTTTCTGCATATCAGGATACTCGATGTAATTGATGTATTTCTGGTTGCATTACTGTTGTTTTTTCTTTATCAGTTGCTTAAGGGCACGGCTGCTGTTAATATTTTCCTTGGAATATTAGCCGTTTTTGTTCTATGGCGATTAGTGAAATCGCTACAAATGGATTTGCTCAGCGATTTGTTAGGAGCTTTCTTATCGGTTGGATTTATTGCATTTATAGTTGTATTTCAGCCTGAAATCCGAAAATTCCTGCTTGCCATTGGAACTCCGGGATTTATAACAATTAGCAGGTTCAGGGCATTATTCTCAAAATATCAACCTGGAAATAGTCACCTTGCAGACATCGATCCTGTGGTGCAGGCATGTAACCGGATGTCGAATTCGCTCACCGGAGCTTTGATTGTGGTGGGCAGAGATAATGATTTAACGGAGTTTAAGGAAACCGGTTTAGCTGTTGATGCCATCATTTCGGACCAGCTGATTGAAAGTATTTTTTATAAAAACAATCCCATGCACGATGGCGCTGTGATTATTTCTGAAAATAAAATCAAATATGCGCGTTGCATTCTACCTGTTTCAGCCCAAATAGATCTTCCTACTGAATTTGGATTACGCCACCGTGCAGCAATCGGGATCACCGAAAAAAACGATTCAATTGCAATTATTGTATCCGAGCAAACGGGGCGTATATCATACTGTCGAAATGGAGAGCTTTCGCTGGATATTAAAGCCTCGGGATTAAAAACAATGTTAACCGAGGATTTTTCGAAGAAGGAATAAAAGGAAAATGTCGGATGTGGGTTGTTGGATTTCGAATGTCGGATTTGGAATGTCGGATGTCGGATATGGTAATTGGAATATTGAAATGATTTTGAGATTTCTTTTAAAAAAGTCTTAACCCCTTTTATTTGCTTAGTGCTTGACTTTTATCTAACTAGAATGCTATTAGCTGGATATCAGCTAGATGAATTACGTGAGTTTTAGTTTGTGTTGGAGCAAAATGATTCTTTTTTAATCATTATTTTGACCCCTCTGTCCGCCTGAGGCGGACATCTCCCCGCAGAGGAGAACCCTCCGAAAATAATTTGTGTCTGATGTCCGACTTCTAACTATCTCTATTTATTTCTATGTATTTCAAATTTTTAAGTTAGTTACTGTTTATGCTGATTTATAAAGGTGTTTGTCAATTTGATACTCTTTTTAAAGAATCAGAATTCATCTTATCAAACTCGCTGATAATTTCCTCAGGAGATTTTCCTAGAAATTTAATAGCTGTCCTGGCATCATCTGCTAATTCATGATCAGGATAGTTTGCAAGAAACACCTTATAAATTTCATTTGCTTTCCCAATATTTCCCAGTATATTTTCATACGTGTAAGCTTCCATAAAATAACATTCGGGGATTTTTTTATAGTGTGGATAATTTTGAACCACTGATTCGTATATCGCAACAGCCTGTATTCCACGGTTTAACGCAATTCGCGGAAGTGTGCATATTAGTTTCCATTTCAGATATCTTTCCCGACATTTCATCGCGCAACGACGAACAGGATGAAAAAGAAACCGAAATAATAATGACAATAAATAAGAACTGGTATTTCATTTATTGAAATAACTCTAAACCTTAATTGGGTTAAAATATTAACGTTTTTTAGGAGGGAATATCATTTTGTATTTAGCTTCCGTTATGCCTTTCGAAATCTCCTGCAATTTTCGTTTAATCATTATTTTGCGCAGCGGATGGATTTTATCCACAAATAAAACACCTTCGAGATGATCATACTCATGCTGTATGATCCTTGCCAGGATACCTGTGAACCATTCGTCATGCAGGTTGAATTGCTCATCGTAATAAGTTATTCTGACATCCGTTTTACGAAGTACATCCTCATGAATATCCGGAATACTGAGACAGCCTTCGCTGAAAGCCCATTCTTCGCCTCTTTCCTCTACTATTTTTGGATTGATAAAAATTTTCTTAAAATCCCTGGTTTCAGGCGTTTCTTTTTCGTAGGGTGTAGCGTCGATCACGAAAAGCCGGATCTGTTTGTTGATCTGCGGAGCTGCAAGCCCCACTCCTACTGAATAGTACATGGTTTCCCACATATCGGTTATAAGCTGCTGCAATCCGGGATACTCAGGGGTAAAGTCAGTTGATACTTTTCGTAAATTAGGGTGTCCGATTGCTACTACAGGAAGAATCATGTTAAACTGTGAGTTTTGAGTTATGAGTTTAAATTATTAAGAAATGGTTAGATAAGGTTTTATCTGGGAAATAAACAGATTTAAAGGGCAATGGTTCATCGCTGCATGGCTTTCATTTCCAGATATGATTGAAGGATAATAACCGCGCTTACTTTATCAACCAGCGCTTTATTCTGCCGGTCCTTCTTTTTAGCGCCTGATTCAAGTATGGCAGCAGTTGCTATTTTTGATGTAAACCGTTCATCCATTCTATCAACCGGAATACCCGGAAATGTTCGCAGTAAATGTTTAACAAACGGTTCAATAAAGCGGGCCGATTCCGAAAGTTGGTTTTGCATTGTGAGCGGATATCCGACAACAAAACAGTCGACATTTTCTTTTGAAACGTAATCTTTCAGAAATGTTATTACGTCTTTGGAATGTACTGAAGCCAATGCACCGGCTATCATCCTGAGTTCATCGGTAACAGCAAGTCCAACCCGCTTCTGACCATAATCAATGGCTAATATCCTGCCCAAATCTAATTTTTCTGCAAAAGTACTGAAAAAGAGCTTATGTGCTTACAGGCATCTGATTCAGACAAGCAACGGATTCAGAAAAATCACAAACCATCTGCTTTTCTTACTAGAGCATTAGTGAGTTCATAGAGGTTGATTAAATTATTTTTCAGTTTGTATTCATTAATTTCTTCACGTCCAAGTCTTTCGGACCATCTTTGGCGATGCAGTACAATCCTTTTTTTATTTTTTACCGTAAAGGAGCAAAGAGCGTAAAGTTTATAAATAGATCAGGTTAGTAATAAATCAACATTAAATCGAATCTCAAATATCTTTAAAAGTCAAATTCTTATGTAACCTTCCCCATAATTATAATTATTCTTACACTCGCTTCCCTTTAAAATCCTTACTTTTGAACGGTAAAACAATCTGCATGGATCATTTAAAATCGATTATAGAAAACGCCTGGGACGATCGTTCACTTTTAAAAACAGAAGAAACAAGGAATGCTGTATTTCAAATAGTTGAACTTCTGGATAAAGGCAAAGTTCGTGTTGCCGAACCGGCAGGCAGCGAGTGGAAAGTTAATGAATGGATAAAAAAGGCCGTTATTTTGTACTTCCCGCTGATGCAAATGGAAGTGATGGAAGCCGGCCCGCTGGAGTTTCACGATAAAATACCACTCAAACACAACTACCAGGAACTTGGCGTTCGGGTTGTGCCTCATGCTGTTGCCCGATACGGCGCTTACCTTTCGTCGGGAGTTATATTGATGCCTTCGTTCGTGAATATCGGAGCATGGGTTGGCGGCGGAACTTTGGTTGATACCTGGGCCACCGTAGGCAGTTGTGCACAAATCGGGTCAAACGTTCATTTAAGCGGCGGTGTAGGAATCGGAGGCGTACTGGAACCCGTTCAGGCTGCTCCTGTTATAATTGAAGACAACTGCTTTATCGGTTCACGATGCATTGTGGTTGAAGGTGCAAGGATAGCCACTGAAGCTGTACTTGGGGCAAATGTAGTCATCACGCAAAGCACCCGTATTATTGATGTAACAGGAAGTCAACCGGTTGAATATAAAGGCTATGTACCTCCCCGCTCAGTGGTTATTCCGGGTTCTTACACAAAAAAGTATCCGGCAGGTGAATACCAGGTAAGTTGTGCTTTGATCATCGGCCAGCGAAAACCTTCGACGGATCTTAAAACATCGTTGAATGATGCATTAAGAGAATTTGATGTTTCTTTTTAAAATTCGTTTCCCGAACTTTACTACAAACATTTATGAATATAGGATTTGACGCTAAACGTGCGCTGTTTAACCGAAGCGGGCTCGGCAATTACAGCCGCAGCACCATTAGGCTTTTATCGCAATTCTATCCTGAGAATAACTATTACTTGTTTGCCGCAAAAAATAGCCAGAAACTATTTAAGCCTTCGAGTAATCAATTTATAGTTGAACCTGAGCCAGGCCTTTCATCATCATTCCCTTCTCTATGGCGTTCGTGGGGAATCCAGCTTTTGAACCAACGCAAACTTGATATTTATCACGGGCTTAGCAACGAACTTCCGTGGAGTATAAGAAGATCGGGTATAAAATCTGTCGTTACGATTCATGATCTTATTTTCATGCGGTTTCCCGAATATTATCCTTTTATTGACAGGAAAATATATTTCCTCAAATTCCGTCATGCCTGCCGGGTTGCTAATAAAGTTATAGCTACCAGCGAAGCTACCAAAGCTGACATTGTTTCATTCTTAGGTACCGATCCTAAAAAAATCGAAGTTGTTTATCAGACTTGTGATCCAATTTTTCGGATACCCGTAAATAATGATGCTAAATCAGCCATTAAGAAAAAATATGGACTACCAGAGTCGTACATACTTTATCTTGGCACCATTGAAAAGCGTAAAAATTCACTTACTCTAATCAAGGCATACCTGAATGAAGACTGTAAAATCCCGCTTGTAATTGCCGGTAAACCCACTGCTTATCTTGCTGATATAAAGGACTATCTGAAGCAGAATCCAGCAGGTGATCGTATTATTTTCAACCATGATATAAAATCATCAGATTTGCCCGCTATATATCAATCAGCTTCACTGTTTGTATATCCTTCAATTTTTGAGGGATTTGGAATTCCAATTCTTGAAGCATTGTATTCGGGAGTTCCGGTAATTACAAGTACGGGCAGTTGTTTTGCTGAAACCGGCGGCGATGCAGCTCTTTATTGTGATCCTTTGGATGTTGAACAAATGGGAAAATGCATTTCCACCGTTCTGAATGATCCAGATTCAAGGAAATTGATGATTAGAAAAGGATTTGAACATGCAAGTAAGTTCGATGAAGTTAATGTGGCTGCCAACCTGATGAGCGTATTCGAAAATTTATAAATAAATTTCACAAGTATTCAATCTAAAACTACAGTAAATTGTTTAGGGTATATGGATTTTGAAAATGACATTGTTAAATCATTAGAAATACTTGCACAGGGAGGTACAATACTTTATCCTACTGACACCATCTGGGGGATTGGTTGTGATGCTACCAATACCAGGGCCGTTGAAAAAATATATCGTATTAAAAGCAGGGTAGAAACAAAAAGCCTGATCATCCTGATCGACCATATTGATAAACTACCAATTTATATTGAAAAAGTACCTGACATTACAGAAGATTTACTTGCCAGCATTACCAATCCTGTTACAATAATATATTCAGATGCCCGAAAGCTGGCGGCTAATGTAATTGCATCAGACGGTACAATAGCTATACGCATTGTTAAGGACGAATTTTGCTCCGAGCTTATCCGTCGGTTTGGCAAACCTATTGTTTCAACTTCAGCTAATATTTCAGGTTTTAACACTCCGGTTATTTTCAGCCAGATTGCTACTGAAGTGAAACAATCAGTTGATTATATTGTATTATACAAACAGGAGTATTTTACACGTTCGAAACCTTCAACCATCATCAGGCTGCGCGACGATGGGATGTATAGTATTATCAGGGGATAATCAGGCTTTATTGCTAATAAAGGACCTGTTACGAACAAAATTTGATTTAAGTCGTTATTTTTGTTTAACTTTAGGAAATTATTAAGAAAAAAGAATGGAAAAGCATAAAGAATATAAGCTAGATACCGTTGATAAGGAAACATTACAAAAATGGTACTATCTTTTGGTATTGGGACGCAAGCTGGATGAGCGGGCGCCAAATTATTTAAAACAAGCGCTAGGATGGTCATATCATGCACCTTATGCCGGTCATGATGGAATACAATTAGCCATAGGACAAATATTTGATCGCAAAACAGATCACCTTTTCCCTTATTACCGCGATATGCAAACCGCTTTATCAGCAGGTCTTACCGCAGAAGAAATTATTCTTAACGGCATTTCTAAAGCTACTGATGTGGCAGGCGCTGGCCGTCATATGTCGAATCACTTTGCTAAACCTGAATGGAATATTCATAATGTTTCGTCTGCAACAGGCAACCATACACTGCATGCAGTTGGTGTTGCACGTGGTATAAAAAGATACGGTGGAAAAGGTGTAGCTATCAGCTCCCAGGGCGAATCTTCAACTTCTGAAGGCTATGTTTATGAAGCCATCAACGGAGCCAGCAACGAGAAATTACCGGTTATTTTTGTATTTCAGGATAATCGCTACGGCATTTCTGTTCCTCAGAGGGATCAATCAGCAAATGCATTTGCAGCCGACAATTTTAAGGGCTTTAAAAACCTGAGAATCATTCATTGTGATGGAAAGAGTATATTTTCTTCAATGAATGCAATGGAAATGGCTAAACGTCATGCCATTGAAAAACAGGAACCTGTTATTGTACATGCCAGTTGTGTTCGTATTCACTCACATTCCAACTCCGACAGGCACGAGCTGTACCGCGATGAAAATGAACGTCATTGTGCCAAGGCCGGTGATCCGCTCGACAGATTCCGTATTATTTTATTACATTCCGGAAAATTTACAGAGGAGGAATTAGCTGTAATTGATGACCAGGCACAAAAAGAAATGATGGCTGCTCACCGTAAAGCCTTGATTTCACCTGATCCTGACCCGGAATCTATTTTTGATTTCCAAAGGCCTGCAACAGGAATTTGGTATCGAACGAGTTTTTAATGGTCCGATAGCGGAAGACTATATCCTTGGAACTGCCAACGGAATGAGCCGTTACGATGACAAAATCAGAATTGTTGTTGAGGGAGCTGAGTTTGCCGATTATTTCTGGCCTGCCATGGAGCAATATATCGAATTGTCGCACGATTACTGGCGCAGCAACGGCCAGTTTTCACCCAATGTTACGATACGTTTAGCTTCAGGCGGGTATATAGGAGGAGGTTTATATCATTCGCAAAATATTGAAGGGTCATTAGCGGCTATCCCTGGCGTACGAATTGTTTGTCCTTCGTTTGCCGATGATGCAGCGGGATTACTCCGTACTTCTTTGCGTTCAAGGGGACCAACCCTTTTTCTGGAACCAAAAGCATTGTATAATGATCCGATAGCAGAGACCATAGTTCCCGAAGAATTTGAAGTTCCTTTCGGTAAAGCCCGGACCAGGGTTGAAGGAAAAAATTTAAGTATCATTACCTACGGCAACACAACACATATGTGTATAGCTGTTGCAGATCAAATCGCCAAAGAGACAGGCAAAACCATCGAAGTTATTGATGTCCGTTCATTAATACCTCTAGATAAAGAAGCAATTCTTGAAAGTGTGAAGAAAACAGGAAGAGCATTGGTAGTGCATGAAGATAAAATTTTTGGCGGCTTTGGCGGTGAAATTGCAGCGATAATCTCCAACGAAGGATTTCATTATCTTGATGCGCCTGTTCGCAGAGTTGGCTCAACTTTTACGCCGGTAGGATTTAACCGCATACTCGAAAAAGCTATCCTCCCCGACCAAAACCGTATTTACACTGCGGCAAAAGAACTTTTGGAATACTAAAATCTGATTTTTTGAAAAATCATGCTTTCCTTTTGGTTAGCATGATTTTTCAATTAAAGACTCAGGTTTTAATAGTTTCTCTATATTTGTATTAATTCTAATCTGAAAAATAATAATATTTTTACTATGATAAATCCAGAAGGTAAATTACTGATAGCTAAGTCGGGAATCGATTTATTCATAACTCCCCGAATGGCAAATCGCCATGGTTTAATTGCAGGCGCCACGGGAACGGGAAAAACCGTTTCGCTGCAGGTAATGGCCGAAGCATTCAGCTCAATTGGCGTGCCTGTATTTGTGTCAGATATAAAAGGCGATCTTTCAGGGGTAAGCAAATCCGGCGAAGGCAATCAACGCGTTGCTGACAGGGTTGTAAAAATGCAACTTGAAGGATTTACAAATAGTGCATTCCCTGTTACTTTCTGGGATCTTTTTGGGGAACAGGGACATCCGTTACGTACTACCATTTCAGAAATGGGTCCGCTGTTATTAGGCCGTCTCATGAACCTGAACGACATACAGGGAAGTGTACTTACTCTCGTTTTTAGAATTGCTGACGACAATAAATTATTATTGCTCGATTTAAAAGATTTGCAGAAAATGTGTGAATATGTGGGCAATAACCGCGATCAATTCACTACATCTTACGGAAATATATCTGCCGCCAGCATTGGCGCCATACAACGGGAACTTATTTCTCTTGAGGAACAACATGCAGACAGATTTTTCAGTGAACCTGCCATTGATATTTTTGACTTCATTCAAACCGATTCAAACGGAAGGGGAATGATTAATATATTAGCTGCTGACAAACTTATGATGGCACCCAGAACTTACTCAACTCTACTACTTTATCTTATGTCAGAGCTATTCGAGCGTTTGCCTGAAGTGGGTGATATGGACAAGCCAAAGTTAGTTTTCTTTTTTGACGAAGCCCATCTCCTTTTTACTGATGCGCCAAGAGTTGTTGTTGAAAAAATAGAGCAGGTTGTGCGGCTTATCCGTTCCAAAGGTGTTGGAATTTATTTTGTAACCCAAAATCCAATTGACATCCCCGATACTATTTTAGGTCAGCTGGGAAATAAAATTCAGCATGCGCTTCGTGCATTTACACCACGCGATCAGAAAGCTGTGAAAACTGCTGCCGAAACATTCAGACCCAATCCGGCTTTGAATGTTGAAAAAGTAATTTCCGAACTGGGAGTTGGCGAAGCGCTTGTTTCATTCCTCGATGAAAAGGGGATTCCCGGAATGGTTGAAAAAGCCATGATGCTTCCTCCCCAGGCACAAATCGGGCCTATTACTCCTGAAGAACGTTCGATGTTGATGCGCCGATCATTGGTTTCAGGTGTTTATGAAAAAGAGATTGATCGTGAATCAGCTTTTGAGATTCTACAGGCTCGTATCAGTGTTCAGACTCAACAGGTTCAGGATGAAAAAAATAGGCTGCTAACGATAAAAGAAGAAACTGAACGCGCAAAAATTGCTGCCAGGGAAGAAAAAGAAAGAGCCAAGGCTGCAGATTCAGGTCTGTTTGGAAATCTGACTAAATCTGTCGGGCGTTCAGTTACATCTCAAATTGGAAGCCAGGTAGGTCGTGCGCTTGTTCGTGGCCTTTTGGGCGGATTGCTTGGCGGCGGAAAGAGAAAAAGCCTGTTCTAAACCTTTTTTTATTAGAAAATATCTGTTTAGAAACCGGGTGTGGCGAATTATATTCACCATTTTTTATCAGCGATTATAGAAATCAGCGATTATAAATCGCTGCACCCGCATACAAGTTTTTTGCCGATTCAGCTTTTTTTATTACTGAATTTGGGTTTAGTATAAGCATCCACTTAATTTATCATTGTTGATGTTCCGATTTTATATTTGGGCAGATTATCATTATTTCCTGCATTTTGAGCATCCCAGATTGATCCATCCTTAAACACGGCAAATGCTTTCCAGGTGTATGCACCTTCAGGCATCAGGCTACCCTTAAATGTACCATCCCATCCTTCAACAGGGCGGCCTTCAGGATCAAGTTCAACTGTCCACCAAAGTAAATTGCCCCATCTGTCATAAACCTCAAAACGATATTGGCTCAGGTTTATGCCTACAGGTTTTAATAACCGAACTTCTGTTTTCGTATTATTTGGCGAAAATGCATTCGGAATAAACAATCCTTTCACCAAAAAGTCATACTTCATATTCAGCGTATCTGAACAATCTTTATCATTCCAACTGACTAAAGAAATATTATAGTTGCCTTCATTTTCATAAAAAGCAGAAGGATTTACAAGATAAGAATCGGTTCCGTTGTTGAAATCCCAATAGTATTTAACAGCATCTTCGGAATTGTTAATGAATTGCAGTTGACCCTGAACTGTTTCAAAATTTTCAGTATAGGTAAAAATACTTTTAGGTACTACCCATGTTGAGATATTTTGGTTAATGGTATCGAAACAGCCATTCACATCTATAACTTTTAAGTTTGCAATATAATTACCCGGATCAAGAAAAGTGAATTGAGGATTTTGAACATTTGCCTTACCGGTTACGCCTTTATCATCTGTAAAAGTCCAATCCCATTTCGCAAGCGGGGCAACTGAAGCTGTCGATAAATCAGTAAAGGAAGTATTATCGCCGGCGCAGGATACTGAAGAACTAAAATTTTTCATGCTTGAAGTATCTTTAGGATTTGATGATGGCTCATCAAAAGTCCAGAGATAGCTGATTATTTTTGTTCCATTTCCTGAAGTCATATTTATAAACTCAGCAGTCTGATCATGACAAACAGTGGCAAAAATAAAATCAGGCAACGGCGTTGGGTTCACATTAACATTCATTTTTGCCGTATCGGTTACCTGTTTCCCACCAATAATGGTGGAAAGTATTAGTTTCACCCTGAAGTTTCCTGATTTGGTAAATATATGATTCACCCGATTAACATAATTGGAATATTGTACGAATGTTCCGTCTCCGAAATCCCAATACCAATTATTTGTCGGGCTGGTACTTGTGCTGTTATCAAAAAATGATAAGGTATTATTCTGACAAATCAATGAAGCATTTAACGAAAAAGCTGCTGAAAGACAGGATTTAACCATAACATCTTTAATCATTTTTTGCACTGAACACCCAACTTTATTTGTTACCGTTAAGCTTACTGTATATTGACCTGGAAGCATATATTTGTGCGAAAGGTTAGGTGAAACAGGCGCTACCACTGTTTCGGTTGTTCCATCTCCAAAATTCCAAGTCCACTTCTTAATTTCACTTCCTACACTAAAAGAAGCATCATGAAAGTAAAGAGTACTGTCGCAGGCACCCTCAGTATACGAGAAAAACGGAACCGGTAACGGAAGAATAGTTATTTCTTTATAAACTACTCTTAAACAATTATATACATCAGTGGCCTGTAGGCTTACGGTGTAAGTTCCAGGCTTGCTGTAGTAATGGGCAGGAGTTTTGGCAGTTGATGTATTATTCGAAACTGCATTTGCATCGCCGAAATTCCATAAAAATGAAACAAGTGTACCGGTTGAATATCCTAATTGCTGCGGTGTAAAATAAGTAGAGTCGTACAAGCAGGTATTAGAAGCAACAAAAGAAAAATTAAACTCAGCCGGTACACACGCCTTTTTGACGACAGTGTCAACACAACCTCTTATATCTGTGGCAATTAAACGAACATCGTAGCAGGAATCGGAGGAATAAAAAACATATACCGGATCCTGCAGCGTTGAGTAATGATTTGATTCGAACTCCCAGTTATAGCTGGCGATAGGCGCCTGTTTGTTATAGGATGAATCCTGAAAATATACTGCGCCGTTTCCGCATGGAGAAACAGAATAAGTAAAATTGGCTGTCGGATTCCCAAATACCTGTGAGGGAATAGTAGCTGTATTTTTACATCCGTTTTGTGAGGTAACTGTAAGTTTTACCTGGTAAACGCCCAGTCTTTTATATGTAAAGGATGGGTTTTTCAGATTCGATGTATCATCTGTTGCTGAATTAACTCCAAAGTCCCAATGCCAGCCCGTTATAGGCAATCCATTTGACGTAAAAGACTGATCCGTAAACTCGGTACTTGTGCCCAGACAGGAACTGTTTGCAGTGAAAATTGCATTTGGCTGAGGCGAAGTATTAATGACGTGTGAAACTGAATTGATACATCCATTCAAATTAACGACAGAAAGAGTAACAGTATGAAATCCGGTTACCGTATAATTATGAACAGGATTTGCATATGTGCTGTGTGAAGTCCCATCGCCGAAATCCCAATTGTATGAAGCTATTGAAGCAATATTGGTAACCGATGTATTTGTAGTAAACTTTGTTGCTGCGCTCACGCAACTTACCGACCAGTCGAAATCAACCGATGGTTTCTGATTTATCAAAACAGAATTATAAACAGTATCAGTACATCCTGATGAATTTCGCACCAGCAGCATCACCTTATAAGTTCCCGGTACATTAAATGTATGAGTTGGATTTTTAAACCCCGATGTATTATTGCCAACAGATGACGGATCATCAAAATTCCATAACCAGTTAACAACAGGTGGTCCGGAATTAGCCTGTGAAAGATCTTTGAAATTGACACTTTCGCCTGAACAGGAATTTTCGAAACTAAATTGTGCCACAGGGCTTTGAGAAACCGTGATTACGCGTTGGAATTTTGCTTCACAGCCCTGCGTTGTTACAACGGTTAGAATAACTGCATAAGTATTACCGGAAGTATAGCTGTGTGATACATTTCCGTTGGCAGGAGCATTAATAACAGTTTGAAATCCGTCGCCAAATTCCCATTTATAGGAAGCAATTATACCTCCTGATCCTGAAGGCAGAACAGAAAAGAATGTAGGACTACCTGCACAGGTTTGTGCTGAAACATCAAATAAAGCCGTGGGAGGATCAGCAATAACGATGGTATGCATTTTCTTGTTAATACAACCTGCTGTATCAGTAACTGTTAACGTAACATCAAATGATCCCGGAACTGCATATATATGCGCAGGATCAACGCTGCCGGAAGTTTGTCCATCACCAAATTCCCAATAACAGGAAATCAAGGCGGTGGCATTTACAAATGTTGAGCTCTTGAAATTAGTGGGATTATTAACGCAGCCTGTTGTTGATGTGAAATCAACAGTCGGTAATCCATGTACAAGTACTTGTTTAATAATCGTATCTATACATCCACCGCTATTAGTTACAATCAGCCTGACCGAAAAATTACCGGCAGAGCTATAAGTATGATTTGGAAACTTTACTGATGAAGAATTATTGACTCCTGATGTTGGGTCACCAAAAAGCCATTGCCAGTTCATAATTAAACCAGCGCCAGGTTGCGAAAGATCGTTGAATTGTACAGGTGAGTTCAAACATGCTCCCGAATATGAAAAATGCGCCTTTGGCTTAGGAAGAACAACAACAGGCAAAGAGAGGGTTTTCTTACAACCCATATTGGAAGTAACTGTTAATTTTGCTGTATAGGCACCATAAGTGCTATAGGTATGAGTTACTGAAGCAAGTGTGGCTAAAGTAAGGGTCTGTCCATCGCCAAAATCCCATTCACTCTGAACAATAAAAGTGCCGCCTGTTGAAGTTGAAAGGTTATCAAATTTCAATGATGTGTAAATGCAGGCTGGTTGTGTAAAAGCAAAAGCAGGAGTTGGTTCAGGGAATATCGTAACTGATTTGGTAATTGTACTTGAGCAACCTGAAGTATCAACCACAGTGAGTGTTAAATTATGTGTGCCTGCTGTTGTATAAACATAGGTAGGATTTTGAAGCAAGGAGCTTACACTGCCTCCGAAATCCCAGTACCACGATGTAATCGCAGGCAGGTTCATTACAACGGCATCAGGTATAAAGCTTATACTGTTGTTCTGGCAATTATTTGACATTGTAAAATCAACAGGAGGAGGCGAGTTAACAGCTATAGGATGCGAAATTGTATCGGAGCATCCATTTAAATTAATAACAATAAGCTGCGGTAAAGCATTGCCTGATGCAACAAATGAATGTTGCGGATTTTGCATCGATGAAAAATTTAATACTCCTGATCCGGAATCATCAAAATCCCATTGCCAAAATATAATCGGGCCTGAGCCATTGAGTTGTGTTTGATCTGTAAATACAACAGGGGTGCCGATACATGATTTTGTGAGAGTAAAATCTGCAATCGGGTTGGAATAAATTTTTATCAGATGAGTAACTGTGCCAATGCATCCTGCAGAAGATTGAATAGTAAGTGTAACAAAATAGGAGCCAGCTGATGTATAGATATGTGAAACATCCGGATTACCGGGAAAATTTACAACCTGGGTATTTCCATCCCCAAAATCCCATTCCCAGTTGCTCACATATCCCTGGCTTGTAGTTGATAAATCCATAAATTGAACTTCACCTCCGGCACAATAAGTAAGATTTGTGCTGAACTGAGCGATAGGAAGAGGATTTATTTCTACCGTATGTGTAGATTCATTTTTGCAGCCAAGTATATCAGTAACTGAAAGCTTAACGGGATAATCGGAAGGAGCCCAATATGAATGTGTAGTGCTAGCTGAATTCGATGTATTGCCATCACCAAAATCCCATTGCCACGAAGCAATATTTGACATGCCGGGATCGGGTGTAAAAGTAATTGGTTCACCAAGGCAGCTAGTTGAGTATGTAAAATCAGTTAAAGGATGTGGATTGACAACAATCTGTTTTATAACAGAGTCGTGACATCCGTTAAAATTTGTGATTATCAGGCGTACATCGTATGTGCCAGCAGCATTAAAAATATGAAACGGTTTATTAAGATTTGAAAAATTATTAATCCCGCTGGTTGGATCATCAAAATCCCAGTTCCAGCCAACAATACTCCCGGCACCATTTTCTAATGAAGCATCAGTAAATGAAACGATCTGATCTTCACATTTACCGTTGAAGAAAAAATCAGCTATCGGGCTCGAAGGCACAACAACCGGCAGGGAAATAGAGTTTTCGCAACTATTGGAATTAGTAACCGATAAGGTAACGCTGAATGTTCCGGGAAGGGGGAAAACATGTTTCGGATTATGATCAGCAGGTAAAACATAAGTCTCAGCAGGTGATCCGTCACCAAAGTGCCATTTCCACTGTTGAAGAGATCCATTCACCGGATTGGAAAGGTCAGTAAATTTGATAGAATCATTAGTACAGCTTGGCGCCAGACTGGAGAAATTAATTATAGGAAGCTGTTGAATAGTTATGAATTTGGTGATAGTACCCGTGTGTAAAAGAGTATCTTTTATTGTGAGGGTAACAGTATATGTACCAGGAGCTATATAGGTATGCTGAGGGTTTTTGTTTGTTTCGAAAGTTCCGTCTCCGAAACTCCAGTTCCATTCCCAAACTGCCGGTGCATTGGTAACAACATCGTCAACAGTAAAAAATGTTGGACTGTTTACACAAAAACCTGAAAAAGTAAAATCTACTGGCAGGACTGCTTTAATATTTGTAAACATTCCCTGAACCCCGATAATCAGAAGTATAAGAAAGTGTCTAATTTGTATCTTTTTTATCATAAGAAACAGAGCATGTAGTTTGTAGTATGTTCAGGTATCCGGATATGTAATTTGCAAAAGACCTTAAAAACAAGCATATTTTAAGGTTGGGAAATAGGTTTACTTCTTATTAATTGCACTGGTACTAATTTGTAATACAGATTTTACTTAAAACTATTTCACTTTTTAAACTATTCTGTCATAAAAACATAATAATAATTCATAACAATATGATAGTCATATATTTATAATATTGAAATTTAAATGTGGGGATTTGTAAGACCTCACCCCCTGCCTCCTCTCCTGAAAAAAGGAGAGGGGAGATTGTGCGAGATTTTGAATTTTGCTTCTTAAGAATATTTTTTGGATTGTATCCTCCTCCTGATTATGAGATTTATCATGATCAAGGAGAATCTGAATGGATAATAGGTGGCAAAATTTATTATCTGAAATTTACTAGTTTAAGGCCAGGCACTAAAACTCATCATATATATGGATATGAAAGGTTTATCCACAAAAAAAGCAGCACCTTAATTGTGGAAATTAAGATGCTGCCTGAATGAAATTAAAAATTATAATCCTTGTTTCTCTAATTCCTTCCATACCAATGCACTGGCTCCCATTATGGCAACTGATCCCATTTTGAGGCTCGAAGGAAGTATTTTAACTTTATTACGGAATATAGCTAGAAGATGACGCTCCATGCTTTCCTTAGTTGGTTTAAAGATATAGTCGCCGGCAGCAACAGGTCCGCCAAAAAGGAAAATTGCTTCCGGGCTCAGATGATGAACAGTATCAGCCAAAGCCTCACCCAATAATTCACCGGTAAATTCAAAAACCTCCTTAGCAAGTTTATCCCCTTTTTCGGCAGCCTCAAAAACAATCTTGGAAGTCATCTCATTAAAAGGAATGCTTGCAAGTATGCTTTCCGAACTGTTATATTTAGCCAGAAGTTCATAAACAGTCCGTTTCA
>CAJDUB010000002.1_pt1 | contig 29695 bp, 27 predicted proteins | sample 7390251 | NCBI WGS metagenome assembly CAJDUB01 (sample SAMEA7055665, study PRJEB34461) | soil metagenome | biome: terrestrial ecosystem; feature: Peninsula; material: soil | place: Antarctica | collected 2016
CGGCTTTTGCATACATGCTGAGGGGAGTAGTTAAACTGTCTTCCTCAATATTATCGGTTATTAAAAGTGAAAGTTCCAGTGCGTCATTGGCAATAAGTTTGGAAGTGGCTGCTTTCAGTACATCGAGCTGTGCCAGCGCCCATCCAAATTCGCCTATATAAAAAGAGAGTTTAGCATTGCGGAATTTAGCTTCATGGCCCAGCGGTTCATTTTTAAATGATTTTTCAACCTGCGAGTACAACAAAGTTGCCTCCCATTGTTCGCCCGAAAAAAGATAAATATCAGCCAGTTCGAGCTTGCATTCGGCCTGATTTGTTAATGGCACTCTCGGAATACTTATTGCCTCCAGAAGAAGTTCAATAGCTTTATCTTTTTCATCCAGGTAAAATGCCTGCAAATGTGCCAGATTCAGGATTAAAGGAATTGTAAATGGAGTCTTCCCAAGTTCATCAAGTAACTGCACATAGTCCTGCTGCATTACAAAAAGCTTGTTTTTATCCTGCGAAAACAAACTTTTATACTGGCTGAATTCGGTGTTGATCAGTTCGATGCGGCTGCGCATTACCAGCTCTTTATTGCTGTTTTTTTTAATGATGTATTTATACCCATCAATGGCAGCATCAAAATCTTCGTTGCTTACGCAGAGTAAAGCCAGGTCAAAAATACGTTGTCCGTTCTCGCCGTAACGACGATCCAATGCTTTGGCCTGTAGAAGTGCGAACGGAAAATCTTTCTGCTGAATGGAATGCCAGAGCAACAATTCATTATAGATGACTTCATCCGGATTTTGCTGCGATTTTTTTAAAAGGACTTTGCGGTAAGTATCATTTTTCGAATTATCCACATCATCACTCAGCCAGGCCTGCAGCCTGTTTTGCACCAGGGCGATTTGCTGTGGGTTCGAAGTTATAAGATTCAGGTATTCGTCAATCATTTGTTCCGTGCTACCCAAAGCCTCATACGTATATGCAAGTTCAAAAGCAAAAGCCGCAGGATCTTTAAGCAATGCACGACCCCGCAAGTAAGTCCGGATTACATAATCTGTTTCCCGCCGGTTGCTGAATGCATAGGAGAGATTGTAAATCTGCACCTTATCAGGCTGAAGGTCTTTGAGGCAGTTTTCGTACATCTTACGGCCTTTGGTAATATCGCCCTGCATTATGTACAAGTATCCAAGATCCACCTGGAAACGTGGATCATTCGGGTTTGCTTTCACTTGTTTCCTGATAATCTTTTCGGCTTTATCAAATTGTTTCAGCTCCAGCAGTGTGTTCACATAGTAAATGTAAATGAACTGGCTGGGATTGCGGCCATATAACGTTTCGAAAGTTGCAAGCGCTTTATCAAGTTCCCTGTTATTATAGTATTGAGCACCAAGTTGTTCCTCCGTTTGCTGAGCCATGATTTTTCCTGAACCTACTGTTACTAGTAAGGTAGTTAAAATAAACAGAAGGAATGCTTTTAGTTTCATTGCCAGGGTTTTAAATTTCGGATTTCGGAAAACGGAGTTCGGATTTTTAATGTTGGAATTCGTAAATCGTAAATCCGAAATCGTAAATCCGAAATTATTTAATCCACTCAAATCCGGTATAAGGAACAAGCGCTTTTGGAATTCTGATTCCTTCAGGAGTCTGGTTGTTTTCGAGCAAGGCTGCTACGATGCGTGGTAAAGCGAGGGCGCTGCCATTCAATGTATGAGCAAGGCGGGTTTTACCTGTGCTGTCCTTGAAACGCAATTTCATGCGGTTGGCCTGAAACGATTCGAAATTGGAAACCGAACTTACTTCTAGCCAGCGTTTCTGAGCTGCTGAAAAAACTTCAAAATCATAGGTGAGTGCTGAAGTGAAACTCATATCGCCACCACAAAGCCTGAGAATACGGAAAGGGAGTTCAAGTTTACGAACCAATCCGGTAACGTGAGCGCGCATATCTTCCAGAGCAGCGTATGAATGATCCGGATGCTGAATCTGTACGATTTCAACTTTATCAAACTGATGCAAACGATTCAGCCCTCTTACGTCTTTACCATACGAACCGGCTTCACGGCGGAAACATTGCGAATAGGCAACGTTTTTAATCGGGAAATCGGTTTCTTTCAGCAGTAAATCGCGATAAATGTTGGTTACAGGTACTTCGGCGGTTGGTATCATGTAAAAATTATCCAATCCGATGTGATACATCTGGCTGTCCTTATCGGGTAATTGTCCGGTTGCATATGCGGAAGCTTCGTTAACCATCAGTGGTGGCTGAATTTCAAGATACCCTGAATCAATGCCTTCGTTTACAAAGAAATTGATCAGTGCGCGTTGCAACCTGGCACCTTGCCCTTTATAAACGGGAAATCCTGCACCGGTAAGCTTTACGCCCAGTTCAAAATCAATGATATCGTATTTTGATGTGAGCTCCCAATGCGGAAGTGCATCATCGCCCAGTTCCGGAATTTCACCTTCGCTGTAAATAGTAACATTATGCTCAGGTAAATGTCCCGGAGGAGTTTCAGGATGCGGCAGGTTTGGCAGCGTAAGAAGAAGGTTGTTTTGTTCTTTTTGCAGAGCCTCGAGTTTCTCGCTCAAATCACGTGCAGCTACCTTAAGTTCTGCCGAACGGGCTTTCAGTTCGTTGGCTTCCGTTTGGCGGCCTGATTTGAAAAGATTTCCCACTTCGCGGGCTATCTGGTTCGATTCAGCCAGGTTATCATCCAGAAGTTTCTGGGTTTCGCGCCTGTTTAAATCGGCTTCCAGGATTTTTTTTACCGTTTCATGGGCATCCACGCGCTTAATAGCTAGACGTTCAATGACAAGTTCGGGATTTTCGCGTAAAAGTGATAATTCGAGCATTTGAATGGTGTATTATGATTCTTTGAAAGAAAATTTAAGTTCCGGGTTCCAGGTTCCGTTTAACTACGGTTTAGACTACAAAAATAAAAAATCTCCTGACGTGAACCACCAGGAGACTTCATATAAGTGAGTTGTGAACAGCAGTAATTACTGCCCATGCGCTTATTCGCCCTGAATAGGATGAACGGAAACGTATGATTTGTCGTTCGCGCGTTTCTTGAACTGAACCAATCCGTCGCAGAGAGCGAAGATGGTATGATCTTTTCCAAGACCTACGTTGAGGCCTGGATTGTGAACTGTGCCACGCTGTCTGATGATGATATTACCGGCCTGGGCGAATTGTCCGCCATAGATTTTCACACCGAGACGCTTGCTATGTGATTCGCGTCCGTTTGATGAACTACCGGCACCTTTTTTGTGAGCCATATCTTTTGAATATTATGAGTTACACTTAAAAATTATGCGTTTATCGCTTCTATTTTAACCTGAGTCAGATTCTGGCGGTGGCCTGTTTCCTTCTGGTATCCTTTACGGCGTTTTTTCTTGAAGACTTTTACTTTATCACCACGCAGGTGAGCCAGTATGGTTGCCGAAACTTTGGCTCCTTCAACAAGCGGTGTGCCAATGGTTACAGTGCCTTCGTTATCCAAAAGCAATACTTCGCTGAATTCAACTGTAGAACCTGCTTCTCCCTGGAGGCGGTTTACATAAAACTTCTGATCTTTTGCAACTTTAAACTGTTGCCCGGCTATATCAACTATCGCGATCATTTTCTAAAATTGTATTTTTATCCGTTAAATGGAGCGCAAAATTACGAAAATAATCATACGAAATAGCATGTAGGTCAAAATTTTATAACTTTTTTTTATAATGTTTCAAATCAGAGAATTAAATAAGAAAATAACAAGTATTTTGCAAGGTTTTAAGTTTTAGGTCCCGATAGCTATCGGGATGGGGGTTAGGGTTTTCAAGTTTCCAGGAATGAAATATTCTATCTTCACATTACATTTCTTCTTAGTCAGTTGCATCTAACATGAATGCTATTTGCTGAATACAATGAAGGTATATCTTGTGAGTTTTAGTTTGTTCCAGTGTTAAATAATCGTTTTCTATTCATTATTTTGACCTCTGTCCGCCTCTGGCGGACATCTCCCCGAGGGGAGAAACCTATGAACATGATTTGTGCATAAAGTTTACCTTTTACAATCGATATAAAATCACATCTTTACACTTCACCCTATTTCTATGTATTTCAATTTATTTCAATCTGTTTCTGTGTATTTCAAATTTTACAATTAGCTCTAATTTGTGCCTTTACTAAATGGTGGTAGTCTATTCATACTTCTTCCTAAAGCTCCGTATAATTAAAACCTGCACTACCTTTAACGCAATGCGGGTAAACATGCTGTTACGGAAACGTGGTGGCAAAAAGCGAAAAATAATATTGTTTGCAACTTCGAGTATTGAAAGAATCTTGTTGTTTCTTTCAGGTTTAAAAGGCAGAATTTCGTTACCTATAATTTCAGGGAAGTTATTTCTTATTTCATCGAACTTAAGACCGATCAGCATTTCCTGTTTAGCACACAAAATCATTAGTTCGTGTTTTTCCTCAATCAATTTTGTAAGATTGCTTGTTTTATTAGTTGTCTTGCTCATCGTCATCCTCCTTTTTAGTTAGTTCGCCGATAATTCGTTCAATAAGAAATTCTTCCAGCAGATCTTTTTTCATTAGCAGAACAAGTACAAATAGGACTAGGTATAATCCGGTTACGACAAGGAATCCCAAAGCCATATTGTCGAAAATTTTACCCAGGAAAAATCCGCCAGTCATGCTCAGGAAAAATAAAAGAAAGAAGCCAAGCAATGCAACCACTAAGGAAGAGAACAGGACGGCTGTTACTTTCGCAATCTTTTCAAAGGTCTCAAGTTTCAGCAGTTTTAGCCTTGTCTCAAAGTACTCAGTAATAAGTTGCTTAAGCTCACTGATTACAGAAGGTTTTTCGGTCATGGTTTCAGGATTTAAGTTCTATATCTGTTTCCGGTTCCGGATCATCACTCCGAAAAGCATCAAAAATACCTTTTACAGTCCCCAGGTTGTCGTTGATAGCCTTTTTCAGACTGGCAGCTCCCTCTTTCAAATCTTCAACCAGTTCGTCTTTTTTATCGGAGTTCAGAAAATACCCGATGGCGGTCCCTACAGCTGCACCTGCCAGGAAAGCCAGAATTAGATTGCCTTTATTTTTATCTCTCATAATAGTATTTTTAAAAAAATAATAACAAATATAGCAAAAAAAGTGATTGATTATAGATATGATTTTTAGATATCTGATTTTTAGGGTTATATACAAATGTAAGCTGGATTTTTGAACCAAATTATGTATCATAGATTATTTTCATAAAACCAGATTCATACTTCAATTCATTCTTTTTGGCTTCAAGGCTATAATGAAATCGATGCAATACTGCTAAGGCTTGCCTCGGGGATACTTGATTTTAAGTATTTTATTTCGTAATTTTATACTTTAAATTCTAAAACTATGAATACAAATCAAATCTTCGAAATTTATTGTGCAGGAAAATTCATTACAACTTCTGTAAAACATATTGTTACTAATCCATTCGATGGGAGCGAAGTAGCCACTACTTTTCTGGCGGGTGAAACTGAACTGGATCAGGCAATTAAAGCAGCCGCTTTGGTATCGGAGGAACTGCAGACTATTCCATCGCATACCAGATATAACATCCTGAAAAAGATAAGTGAAGAGTTGTTTTCACTACGCCAGCAGTTTGCCGAACTTATAACTCTCGAATCGGGCAAGCCAATAAAGTCCGCATTGGGGGAAGTGGATCGCTCCATCCAAACGTTTGCTATTGCTGCCGAAGAGAGTAAACGTTTGCCAAAGGAATATATAAGCCTCGACTGGACGCCTGCCGGTAGCGGGAAAGAAGGTCTTGTAAAATATTTTCCTGTTGGAATTGTAGCCGGAATTGCACCTTTTAATTACCCGCTTAACCTGGCAGTGCACAAAATTGCACCGGCCATCGCCGCCGGATGCCCGATTATATTGAAGCCATCGGGTGTAACTCCTTTAACAACTTTGATGTTAGCACAAATAATTAACCAGACAGATTTGCCTAAAGGCGCCGTTTCCATTTTGCCCATGAGCAGGGAAACCGGTAATAAGCTGGTTACTGATGAACGTATTAGCCTTTTATCGTTTACCGGTTCGCCCGAAGTTGGATGGAAAATGAAACGCGATGCAGGGAAAAAGAAAGTTGTACTTGAATTAGGCGGTAACGCCGGAGTAATTGTTTCGAATGGAACTGACATGGAATCAGCTGTTGCCAAATGCGTGGCTGGAGGTTTTTCATATTCAGGGCAGGTTTGCATTCATACTCAGCGGATTTATGTTCTGCACGACTTATTTAATTCGTTTGCCGAAAAGTTCGTGGAAAAAGTGAAGCTGCTTAAACATGGTAATCCGATAGATCCGTCAACAGACGTAACAGTTATGATTGATGAAGCCAATGCCGTAAGAGTTATAAACTGGATAAATGAAGCTGTAAAAGATGGAGCCAGGATACTTGTCGGTGGCAAACGTGAAAATAGTTTTGTGCCACCAACGGTTTTAACTAATACTAAAGAAACCATGAAGGTTTGTGAAGCTGAAATTTTCGGACCTGTTGTGGTGATTGAACCTGTCAACACATTTACTGAAGCAATCAACCACATTAATTCCGGACGATTCGGGCTGCAGGCCGGTGTGTTTACCGACAGTATTTCCGAAATAAACCTGGCTTTTAACCAACTGAAAGTAGGTGGAGTTATTATAAACGATGTACCAACTTTCCGTGTCGACCATATGCCGTATGGTGGAATTAAAGATTCTGGTTCAGGCAGGGAAGGAGTAAAGTATGCGATACTGGATATGATGGAACCCAGGATACTGGTGAAGAATTGCTGATTTTACAAAAAATGCCTTTTCCCTGTAATCAGGATAAGTAACAGGATTTATTCCGAAATGCGGTTCATTTCAGAATCAATGGCCGATTTGCTCTTGTTTCGTACTTTGGCTTTCTGGTTACCGAAATTGTAGGTTACATTGATACCAAATCGTTGGTTGTCGAAAGTTATTACTCCCTTTACAACCATACCTCCATAATTGCTGTGGTAATAATAATCACTGCTGCCTCTGAATATATCATTGCCAGTGAGTTGGATCAGGAACCTGCGGTCTATGAAATATTTTTTCACCCCGATATTTAGCCCCTGGTATGCATCCGTTTGTAGAGTTCCTCCCCATATTCCGGGACTGCTGACAAAATAAGTAACCTCAGCTGTAATATCTGCAGGTAGTTTCAGGTTATTCTGTAAGCGGAAATTTAAATTGTTTGATTTCAGATCGATTTTTACGCCTTCCACATCTCCCTTGTAGGTGGCGTAGCTGTATATGAGGAAGGATGTGAACTCCCACCATTTAACAACCTGCTGAGTATAGTTTACTGACAATCCATTGTTGGTGGCTTTTTGCATATTCCGGGGTGAAAGAATACTCCCTTTATCGCCTGAAATAATAAAAATATTAGCAAAAAAATCTTTCGTCACGCTATACGTATTTGAAATTATTAGTTTTCGCTTAAATGAATAGTTGATCTGGTAATTTGTTATATAATTTGGTTTCAGAAAAGGGTTGCCTTTCCATGCGTTAAGTTCACTGCTCCTGGATTCGAAGGGATTTAAATCCTGGTAGTTAGGCCTGGTAATACGTTTCCCGTAACTCGCACTGATCACGCTGTTCTTCTGATTATCGAAGGCTACACTCAGGTTGGGGAAGAAATCCGTATAATTTCTGGGCACTTCACTGTTTTCGGATGCAATTTCGCTATTCAAACGTCCTAACGAGGCCGCATTTTCCATTCGGAGTCCTGCATTGATAGAGATTTTTTTTGTGGGTTTTGCATTTAATATGAAATAAAGCGCAAAAACCTTCTCAGAATAGGTAAAATCGTTGCTCCTGGTACTGTCATAAACCGGGGTTGTATTATCGAGATTATAAAAGGCCAGTTTATTATTAGTACTGATGAATGAATATTTTGCGCCGGAGGAAAGTGTTATGGACTTGAATCTTTTCTCATAGTCAAGCATTCCTGACCACAAATTGATATAGGTGTCTGAATTATATCTCGCATTGCTCGAACGCAGAATAGTTGACAATTCAGAGTTGTAATAGTCATTAGGTTGATCGGTACCCTTGTTGTTCGAATAATTTCCTATACTAAAGTCAGCCGAAAGGCTTGAACTTTTATTAGGGATATACCGGTAATTCATATTTAGCAAATAATTTTCAGTGGCTACCTTATCCTGGGTTCCAGCCTTAAGTATTTCGAATGGTATTGATTCAGTCGACTGAAAAATACCTGTATTGCTACGAAGCACTTTATTACTGTTATTTATAAAAACTCTTCCATCGATACTGGCCGAATGCTTTGCATTGAATTTATAGTCAACTCCCGAAGTTATATTGAATCCCTTTCTGTTGTTATCACTGTAGGATGTTTTGTCAAGTAAATAGTTGTTTTGTATGGTTTTATCAACTACATCCATCTGAAAATGATTGTCGGAAACATTAACACTTGCGTTGAAGCTGAGTTTTTCGGCAACGTAGTTTATAGAACTGCCAAGGCTTGTCCGGGCATATTTCCCTTGCGAAAAACTTGCATTCAGGTTTCCGTTCAAACCTAAATTCATATTCTTTTTCAATTTGATATTGATAATGCCGCCTGTGCCTTCGGCATCGTATTTGGAAGAAGGATTGGTAATGATTTCAAGGGATTCAACATTATCGGAACGCATACTCTCCAGTAAATTAGCCAGATCAGCTCCTGCGAGCCTGCTTGGGCGCCCATTGATAAATATCTGAACGCCTGATTTGCCCTGCAGGATGATGTTTTTATCCATGTCCACCACCACTCCCGGCGATTTGGCAAGCAATTCCAAACCTGTGCTCCCCGCAGCATTTGCACTCTGAGCAACATTAAAAACTATTTTGTCGGGAAGCACCTCCAATATGGCCTTTTTCCCGGTAATCACAACCTGGCTCAACTCGTTAACATCGGTGGAAAGCCGAATGCTATCCATGACAATTACTTGATTTTTATTGATTACAATCGGGGCTGATACATGGTTTTTAAATCCTATACTCCTGATCATTACCAGATAACTACCTGGAGCAATTTTATCCAATACATATGATCCGTCTTCAGCACTCAGTGCTCCATTCATAAAAACAGAATCCTTGTTCATTAAAATAACCGTGGCATACATTGCCGGTGCTTTTTTTGAATCAAATACATATCCCTTTATCTGCGCTTTATTCTCCTGAGCCCGGCTCGTAAAGCTTGCAAATAAAATAACACTAATTAGTAATTTATGCTTAAACGTAGCTTTCATGAAAGGTTTTTCTGAAGGAATAAAATTCGGTTTGGTTACTTTGCCTTCTTGTAAATCATATACCAGTTTATGTAGTATATGTCGGAATCGGGTTTTTTAAGCTCTTCTTTATCTTCTTTAGTCAGAAAGGGAATCATAACAGCGTCGCCGGGTTGCCAGTTGGCCGGGAGTACAATATCTGGTTCAAGATAATTGGCTTGCAATGCTTTCAATGTCCTTATTACTTCATCGATATTACGGCCCACCTCGTTAGGGTAGAAATAAAACGCCCTGATTTTATTTTCGGGATCAAGAAAGAATACTCCCCGCACACTCTGTCCTGGATTGGATTTTGAGTCGAGCATGCCGTAACTATCGGAAATAATGCTTGAACTGTCTACAACAAAGGGAAAATCTATTTTCACCTTGCTTCTGCCTCTATAACTGATGTCTTCGAGGTCAGCTTTCCAACTCAGGTGAGAAACCATTTTGTCAACTGACAGAATAACGATTTGAGTACCCAAATTTTTAAATTCATCCTGCCGATAAGCCAGTTCAAGGATTTCGGATGAGCACACAGGCGTAAAATCGCGTGGATGTGCAAAAAGAATTTTCCATTTTTTACCAAAATCACCCGGGAATGAAATCATTCCTTTTGTTGACGGTGATTTAAATGATGGCGCAACAGAACCGATTAAGGGGATACGCTGGGTTTCACGTTTCTGCGGCAGTACAGCCTGCGCTGAAAGTATCCATATCAAGGCAATTAAAAAAAGTTTCTTCATAATCAGAAATGTTCGTGGCATTAATTTGTGACATATTGCAAAACCAATATATGCCAAATAGTGAATATAATTGATGCAATTTAACAAGGCATTTATTGCTAATGTTCATTAACATGCAATTTTCTTTTCCCTAAAATAAGTACCTTTGCCGCCATGATTTCAGTGAGTAACCTTTCAGTACATTTTACCGGTGATTACCTTTTCAGCAACGTGAGTTTCCTGATCGGCGACCGCGATCGTATCGGCCTGGTTGGCCGCAACGGCGCCGGTAAAACCACGCTGATGCGCATTATTGCGGGAATGCAGGAACCCGAAGGCGGCGTGGTTGCAAGTCCGTCGGGAAGCACTGTTGGATACCTTCCGCAGGAAATGGCCACCGGCAGCAGGCTTAATGTACTCCAGGAAGCTATGACTGCTTTCGAGGAAGCCCGGCATCAGCACCAACTGATGGATAAATTTTCGGACGAACTGGCTGAACGCACCGATTATGAAAGTGAATCGTATTCGAAACTTATTCTGCGACTTAATGAAGCTACTGATCGTTTCCATTTGCTGGGCGGACAGAATATGCAGGAAGATGCTGAGAAAGTACTTAAAGGACTTGGCTTTGAGCCGGTTGAATTTGAAAGGCCTCTCAGTACGTTCAGCGGCGGCTGGCAAATGCGTGTGGAACTGGCAAAAATCCTTCTGAAAAAACCGGATGTTATCCTGCTCGATGAGCCTACCAACCACCTTGATATTGAATCTATTCAATGGCTCGAAGATTTTCTGATCACATACAGTGGCTCAGTAGTATTGGTTTCGCACGACAGGGCTTTTCTCGATAACGTTACCAACCGCACAATTGAAATTATCAATGCCCGCATTTACGATTATAAGGCGGGTTATTCGAGGTATGTTGAATTGCGTGAGGAACAAATGGAACTTCAAAAAGCTGCTTTCGATAACCAGCAGTCGGAGATAGCGCAAATCGAGAGTTTTGTTGAGAGATTCAGGTATAAAGCTTCCAAGGCAAGGCAGGTTCAGTCGCGTATTAAATTGCTCGATAAAATGGAACGTGTGGAAGTGGATGATCCCAATTCGTCGGCAATTCATTTTTTATTTCCTCCGGCTCCGTCGTCAGGCAGAGTAGTTGTTGAATGCAAAGATCTGACAAAACGTTACGGCGAAAAGCTGGTTCTTGATAAACTGGACCTGGCAATCGAAAAAGGTGATTTTGTATCGTTTGTCGGCCGGAACGGAGAAGGAAAAACCACGCTGGCTAAGATTATTGTCGGAGGCCTTGATCATGAAGGCCTGTGCAAGTTAGGTCATAATGTAAAAATAGGGTATTATGCCCAAAACCAGGCTGAACTTCTCGATCCGGAGAAAACAGTTTTCGAAACTATAGATGATGTCGCTACCGGCGAAGTCAGAGCTAAAATCAGGAATATACTCGGCAGTTTCCTTTTCGGTGCTGAGGCTATCGATAAAAAAGTAAAAGTGCTTTCGGGTGGCGAAAAGGCGCGGCTGGCACTTGCCAAATTATTGTTAGTTCCTGTTAATTTGCTGGTACTTGATGAACCAACTAACCACCTCGATATGGTTAGTAAGGATATTCTAAAAAATGCATTGCTAAGGTATGACGGTACTTTGATAATTGTTTCGCACGACCGCGATTTCCTTCAGGGACTAACTGATAAGATTTTTGAATTCCGCAACCGGCATATAAAAACCTGGCTCTGTGATATCAATGAATTTATAAAAGCCCGCAAATTGGCAAACCTTGCCCAACTCGAAGCACGCAAGGTCGAACAACAGAAATCGGGTGAAAATATCTCAGGCAACAAGCTTAATTATGAAAAACGCAAGCAAATGGACCGTGAAATCCGGAAACAGGCATCAAAAGTTGAAAAGGCCGAGCAGGAAATAGAAACCATCGAAAACGAAATTGTCCGTTATGACCAATTACTTTCAAGCCCGGATACGCACAAGGATACAGCCAAAAGTACCCGTTTATTCCAGGAATACCAGGGGTTGAAAAAGGAACTGGAATTAAAAATGGAAGCCTGGGAACTGGCGCATACCGAGTTGGAAGCGATGGAGAAAGAAGGCTAAAGGATTTCGGATTTTTGATGTCGGATTTCGGATTTCGGATGTCGAAATACGGATATTGAAAATGAGATATTAAATCGAAAATTGTAGGATTTACATGCCATATATCTGAAATCCCAAATCCAAACTCGCAAATCCGAACTCCGAAATCGCAAATCCCAACTTTCCGATCAATTCTCTCTTTCCATAAGCCACGAGGCATACTCACTCAGCGATTCCATAGCTTCCTCGGACAAACTTATCCTGGATAATTCGTGAAGTGCTTTCTGGTAATAATCTTCAATTAACTTACGGGTGTGTTGTTCAATCTCCAACTGATTAAAAAATTCCTTCACTTTCGTGACCTTTTCACCGCTGTCGAGAGCATCAGAAGCATAGAGAGATTTAAAATATTCTGAGTTATCCCCTGATGATTCAAGCGCTTTCAGGTAGAGATATGTTTTTTTTCCGGCTATAATATCGCCGCCACAAAGCTTTCCGAATTTTTCCTGATCTCCATATACATCCAGGAGATCGTCCTTTATTTGAAAAGCCAGCCCGATATTGATTCCGAAATCATAAATATGATTACAATCAACAGCTCCGGCACCAGCAATAATAGCGCCTGTTTTAAGACTGGCAGCCAGAAGAACAGCTGTTTTTAGCTTAATCATCTCAATATAATCAGGGATGGAAACGTTCATCTGTTTTTCATAGTCCATGTCATATTGTTGTCCTTCGCAAACTTCAATGGCCGTTTGGTTAAACAATTCCACAACTTGCGAAATAGCCTGTGGCCTGGTGCGTAGCATATATTTATTAGCCAAAGCAAACATAGTATCGCCGGCTAAAATCGCAACATTTGAATTCCATTTTTTATACACTGATTCTTTACCACGTCTCAATGGCGCCTCGTCCATAATGTCGTCATGCAGCAATGTAAAGTTGTGAAACAACTCTATACCGATGGCAGGGTTGATGGCATCGTCCAGTTCGCCGCCAAACATCTGGCACGAAGCTAGTACCAGCAATGGCCTGAGGCGTTTGCCCCCAAGGCCGAGAGTGTATGTAATCGGATCATAAAGGTCAGCAGGTGACGATGGAAAACGTATCGCGCTGAAAGCTTCATCAATTCGAATCTGAAGATCTTGTATTGTGTTCATTATCCTGTGTTTATTCTCTTTCAGGCAGATTCATCAGGTAATCGCCGTAGCCGCTTTTTAGCAGCGGAACAGCAATTTTTTCCAGCTGAGCCCTGTCAATAAATCCATTACGATATGCTAATTCTTCAATACAGCCTATTTTCAAACCCTGGCGTTCTTCGATAACCTGCACAAACTGCGAGGCTTGTATTAGCGAAGCAAAAGTGCCGGTATCAAGCCAGGCTGTTCCGCGGCTTAATATGCCAACCTTAAGTTTTCCCTGTTCAAGGTAATAACGGTTTACATCAGTTATTTCATATTCGCCACGGAGACTGGGTTTGATGTTCTTTGCAACTTCAACCACGCTGTTATCATAAAAATACAAACCCGGAACGGCGAAATTTGATTTTGGATGTTTCGGCTTTTCTTCAATGGAAATTGCATTATGGTTATGATCAAATTCTACAACACCATAGCGCTCAGGATCCGAAACATGATAAGCATACACAACTCCACCATCCGGATCATTGTTTTCCTGGATCAGTTTCTGCAAACCTGTACCATAAAAAATATTGTCACCCAGTATAAGTGCAACTTTATCTTTGCCAATAAACTTTTCGCCGATAACAAAAGCCTGAGCCAGTCCGTTTGGAATTACCTGTTCAGCATACTCAAATGAACAACCCAACTCAGAACCGTCACCGAGGAGTTTCTCGAAATTAGGCAGGTCGTATGGTGTGCTTATAATAAGTATTTCGCGGATACCAGCCATCATTAATACCGACAAAGGATAATAAATCATGGGTTTATCATAAATTGGCATCAACTGCTTGCTTACTGCAAGGGTAAGTGGATGTAACCGGGTGCCGGAACCGCCGGCAAGAATTATACCTTTCATAGAAAAACAGATAAATTAGGTTGACGATTAAATAGTACTGATAAATATATGAATGGCCTTAATGGCCTTATTTTTTTTCATTGTGATTGCCTCTTTTACCATTATGATTTCCATTTCCTATGCCATTTTCTTCTTCATCGCCATCATAGATCTCAATGATTTGCTCCCCTTTAAATGCTTTAGTAACCGCATACTTATCAAGAACAAGTAATAACGAAGGCAGTACCATTATGTTAAAGAACATGGCAATAAACAAAGTGGTTGAAACCAGCATTCCCAATGCCTGGGTGCCGCCGAAACTCGAAACCATAAAAACACTGAATCCGAGAACCAGCACAATTGATGTGTAAATCATACTGAAACCTGCTTCGCGAAGTGCATTAATAGTTGAGCGGCCAATATCGTTACCGGTAACTTTAAGTTCGTGTCTGTACCTGGAAAGGTATTGTATAGCATTATCAACAGAAATCCCAAGCGCTATACTGAAAACAATGATGGTTGATGGCTTAACCGGAACACCTGTAAATCCCATAATGGCTGCGGTAATTATAAGCGGGATAATATTTGGCAACATGGAAACTGCTATCATGCGTATACTCGAAAACATAAGAGCCATGAGCAACGATATAAATAAGATGGCAATAACCACACTTTCGGCCAAGTGTTTTATAAGGAACTCAGTGCCACGGGCATATACAATGCTGTTGCCTGTTAGCACTACAGTATAATCTTCGGCAGGGAATATTTCGGTTACTTTAGGCCGGATACTGTCGAGTAGCCGGTTCATATCAGTAGTGCTTACATCAGCCATCTGGAAACTTATCCGTGTATATCGTTGCGTGCTGTCAATAAAGGAATTAAGCATATTCATCTTTGTGCCTGCTTTACGGGGAAAGTAGGAGAGTACGAAGTTTTTTTCCTGGGAGTTGGGAAGGCTGTACATTTCGGGATTACCATTGAAATAAGCCTGTTTGGCAAATTTGGCCAGTTCAGCAACAGAAAGCGGTTTCGAGAATCCTTTATTTTGTAGTACGACTTCCTGTAATTCATTAATATTCTGAATAGTCGGCAGCCTCATCACACCTTTTTTCTTTTTAGTATCAATTGATATTTCAAAAGGCATAACACCGCCAAATTGATGTTCAAAAAATTTAAGATCTTTATATAACGGACTTTTGGTACTTATATCGTCAACTATTTTACCCGAAGTGCGGATGTTTAGCATTCCGATAATTCCTACAACCAGTAAAATTCCGGCCACGGAGAAGATCCACTTGCGTTTATATTGAATGAAATAGATAATCTTGTCGAGCAGACTGCTGAAAATTTTGTTGTCGAGATGTTTCAGTTGCTTTTCAGTGGGCGGATCCATGTAGCTGAAGATTATTGGCAGCAGAAGGATACATAAAACATATTCAACCATAACGCTGATGGCAGCAATGATACCGAATTCGCGAAGCATCTGGTTCGACACAAGTATAAATGCTGCAAAACCAGTAGCAGTTGCAATATTAACCATAAGTGAAGCAAAGCCGATACGCCGTACCACCCGCGACAGTCCAAGGATTTTATTCCCGTGCTGTCGATATTCCCAATGGTATTTATTGAGGATGTAAATACAGTTTTCAATAGCAATAACAACGATAAGCGATGGAATTACACCTGTAAGTATGGTGATTTTAAACCCAAACAAGCCTATTAAGCCAACGGTGAAAATAATACTGATTGCTACAACTACCAGTGAACTGGCTACTATTTTCAGCGAACGGAAAAACATAAACAGAACAACTGCCGCTATGAGTATCGAAAGAAAAACAAAGAGGAAAAGCTCATTCTGAATTTTTCGTGCCATTACTGATCGAATGTAAGGCATCCCCGAATAATGCAGTTCATGCCCGGTTTGCGCAGTATATTCGGCAGCACGGGCAACAATATTGTCAGTAATAGTCAGCCGGCTTTTACTGTTAAGCTTTTTTTTGTCCAGCGTTATGGCTAGGAGGTACGTGTTTGTTTTCGAATTATAAAGAAGGCCTTCGTAAAATTTCAGCGACAGGATATTTTCTTTTAATGAATCCGTTTCAGCCTGTGTTGTTGGTTTTGATGGAACAAGAGGCAGGAAATCGTATTTCCTGATCTTTTCATTTTTAACAATGTTCATCGCTTTCGCAATTGACGTTACGCCTTCAACCCCATCAATTTTTTGCATGTCCATAGTAAGATCGTACCATGCATTAAATTCATTAAGTTTGAACATATTGGGGTTGGTAAGCCCGATTACGAATACACTTCCATCTTCGCCAAAGCGTTTTTTAAAAGTATTGTATTGAACTACCGCAGGATCATCAGCCGGAAGCATACCTGAGTTATCATACGAAAGCTTAACACCTGTTCCCAACCATGCCATAAGCAATGTTAGAATACCGATAACTATCAATATTCCTGGTCGGTTACGAAGAATTAATTTAACCAGTAATTGCCACATAATTTGGTAAAAGTCCTGTTTAATTGAATGGGCGAAGATACAATAATTATAATAAAAATGTATTTACATTCAGCAGATACGTATGTTGCGGTGAAGTAAATAAATGCTATTTACATTTAGATTAGATTTCAGTTTGGATGATCGAAAGAGCAGATTAAAAAATTATAGATCGCAACCTGGGGTAATAAAACCATCAATTATACTCTATGCGAAGTTTTCAAAATAACATTCCCAAAATAATGTATTTGTACGAAAGTAAACTTATAAATGACCGACATTATAGAATTTCAGTAGTAGTTCGAGGAAGGTTTTGTGAGCGTGGGGCATTTCAAGCCATGCAGAAGTGAGCGCCATTGTGAAGCATGTTATTTGTTTTATCTTTTCAAGCGAACGGCTTACGTGGCGTGGCAAAAAACCTGACGTAGAAATACACTGAAATTGTATTAAGTCTAGATTTTTGCTCAACTTTTGATCATGCAAAAGTTGAAAAAAGTAAAATTATAACTAATATAAGTTTGAGTAACTTATTTTTAAATAATTACTGAACTTTTCAGACAGTGATTTGATCTTTAAAAGTTACATAGTATTATATTTTGCTTTGTATTCTCATCAATTAACCAGGTAATAGCTCCCGAAAATCATTACGCCATGTAAAAAGATACTTCCGTCGAGTATCCCGTAATAGTATAATGGCAAACTTTTTAGAGTTTTACTATTGATAAAAAAGACAGAAATTACAATTGAAAAAATATAGGCCGGTAGTATAAAAAGCATGTACGAATACGAATAATGGAACGAAGCAATGCTTAAAGAAATGAGCATAAAAACATTTGTGGTTTTAAGGGTCATATTTTCTCCAAACACGATTGGAATTGTCTTTAAATAGGAAATTGAGTCTGATTTAATATCGCGGATATCAAACGGAAGAGCTATGGCAAAAATAAAAGTAAAGCGTTCAGCAAACAAAAGTGCTACTTGTTGAAAGTGAAAAGATTGTTCCCCGAAAAAGACTGGCACAAGCACAGTTACACCGGACCATACACCGGCAATTAGCATGGTTTTCATCCCCGTAATTTTCTGGACCCGGAAGTGGTGCTTTTCCCTTCCGGGGAAAGGAAACGAATATAGAAAGGAGAAGAAAGCCAGAGGAATTAGTAAAAGCAGAATTTCTATTCTTACGAAAAACAGTACAACAACTAATCCGGCGAAAGATAAAATTATGAGTGTCCTGAAAATAACAGGGTTTTCATCTGTCCATCTGAACTTTTCAATAGTATCGGTTTCAGGTTTCTTCCTGGCAGCGAGGTACCGGTGTAAGTTGTAGTCGAACAAAGTTGCCAGAAAGATGGCCGCCAAATAAGGATGAAAGTGCGGATTCATCCCCAGCTGAACTTGCGATGCCAGTGTTAAAGCGAGTGCTGCCAGGGCAATCAGGATATTTGAATGAATTATAAAGCTTATTGCTTTCAAGCCTGATTTAAATGAATGATAATTAATCTGATGTGTGTTTACAAAATCCCCATCATCCTTTCGAGGTGATGATATGTTATTCCAAAATAGGCTTTGGTATCTTTTATTTTTTTTAAAATCTGTTCATCCTTTGGCTGAGGATTCTGATTTTTTTCACCTACCACCATAACATTTTTAGGCGTATGCGCATCAGATATAAATTGAAAAACTTTGGTTTTATACCCAAAATATTCCAGTATCAGTGCGCGTATTCCATCGGTAACCATTTCGGACTGCCGTTCGAGAAAAATACCATATTTGGTGAGGAAATCAAGCTCATTGATGGCTTTGCCACCTTCAATCTGCCGCCTGATTTGCTTGTGGCAACAGGGCGCAACTACAATTAAATCTGCCTGTGAAGTTATTCCTTTATAAATGGCATCATCGGTTGCTGTATCACAGGCATGTAACGCAATCAGGATATTGGTGCCCGAACTGTCGTAATTTTCGATAGTTCCCTGCTCGAACCTAAGATTGTCAAAACCGGTATTTTTTGCAATTTTATTGCATAATTCAACCAGCTCGGGGCGGAATTCAACGCCGGTAACTTCTGATTTCAGTTTCAAAACATTGGTCAGGTAATCGTAAAGTGCAAAAGTGAGATAGCCTTTTCCCGATCCCATATCAACTACTTTAACAATTTCCTTTGAAGGAATATCTTTGAGGAGCGTACTCAGAATTTCGATATAATGATTTATCTGCTTATATTTATCCTGTGAGTTTACAAGCACTTTGCCGTTTTCATCGGTAATTTTTAGTTCCGTGAGATAGTGTTTACCTTCAGGACTGATGAGGCGTTTTTTGGTCCTATCGTGCTCGGGAAGCGGAACCAGTGTATTTGTCGGGGCATTCTGCCTCAGAACAAACTTTTTATTGTGCAGGTTCTCGAAAAGTAGATCGAATGCAGTGTTAAACAATGTGGCTGTGTAAAACTCAAGGTTCAGGAAATCACTCACCATTCGGATACCCTCTTCAAAAGAGTAATTTTTTACAATATCGCGTGTTTTATATCGATAGGTAAAGCTGAGTTTTTCCTCGCCTTTTATTGCAATCCGTTTTATGTAAATGTTTTTAAGATTTTCTTCTTTGCCTTTATAGTTGCCTAATGATAATTTAACGAATGTATTGTCGTCGAGGCTTTTTTGGAGTGAAAGTATAAACTCGGTAATTTTATCACTAAGGCTCATGAAGGTATTTTTTAAATAAGAATTCCGGGTTAATACTGAAGAAACATGAGCAAAGCAGATTGTTTAACCCTGTTTAAATCAGCAGATGGCGAAGTTACAAAAAACCACACCCGTACAAATGAATTACCCATGTAAATCATGTGTTTTAAATAAAGAAAGTGTAAATGAATCATTCTTTCTTAAATATCAAAATTATCTGGCCGAACAGTAATCCTGCAAGTGCTCCGATAGCCAATATAGAAATGAATTCTACAGTCCTGATATTGCCTTCTGCTATTCTCAGGTAATTGCTGATACTGATAATAAGCAGGACAGATATTATCCCGATACTCATTTTTCGATTTCTCATAATGTGGATTTACGTTTTTTAGCGGGTTTAGCTTTTTTATTGAAATCAAGGGCAAGCCCTATCCAATATTCAAAGTCTTTCACTTTATCAATCCCCTCGGGACTGATTAATACCCAGCCTTTCATTGGCTTGCCGGTAAAATTCATAGGATGGCAACCGTGCTTTTCGAGAGCATCTTCGTAAACATCCGGATCAATACGGGCCATCATTTCATCCTTAAATACTCCAGCACACATTTTATCATCAACCATAAATACCACACCTCCCATCATTTGTTTTTCTTCAATTTCGGGTTGGCCGGCCAGGATTTCCCTGATATGATCGGCTAATTTTTCATTGTAAGCCATAGTTTAAAAGTTTATATAGCTTTCATTCGGTTATTTCTTGCGTTATGTTCAACTTCCGCCAATCCTAATTCTTCCATCAAGGGAGGAATATACATGCCAAACCGTCCGCGGAATCCCTTTTTAAATCCATACCAACCTCCAACCGGATTTTCAGCCGAGCGGCCCCAGGCTTCTACTGTTCCTTCTTTTGCAGGCTTTTGTTCATCTGCGCTGCCCAGTTCCATCCAATCACCGTGCTTCTTCAGCATGGTATGTAAATCAGCCAGACAGCGGTATTGATAATGCAAAACTGTTGTGCCTACTGTGCAGACCAAAATTTGTTTACCGTCTTTTTCGGATTTGTACATCTGGTATTCCGATGAACCTGGAGGAGTTTTCAGCTTCCAGGGATTTTCTTTGCTTCCTGATTCAGCCATCACTTATAAATTGTTAATTCATTGAATGATTTAAACAAAAAGCTAATGAAAAGGTTTCAGGAGTTTTCTTGAAAAATATTCTTTTGCTGGTTTTAGAAACCCTGTTTGGTTTAACACTGCAGCAAGACTCAGATATTTGATATTTAATGAATTGGTAACAACAAGATAGATATCAGAAAAATATAATTTCGGATTTAAAATACTAGCTTCAGAGCTAATCCGCCCGGAAATGAATTCAGATAAAGCCGGGATTTTGGCTTATGCAAAGCTGAAGGAAGGCCTTTTTGATATTTTTCGCGATAGTTTTTGTAATCTTTTATTGCCCTGGTGGGTTGAGTCCATATCTGGGCTTCGGTAACTGCCGTGTTTATGGCGAAGTTAATTAATCCTGCTTTTAGAGTACGATCAAATCCGATCCAGGTAATAAGCCCGCTACTCAGGTTAACGGCGCCGGAAGCTGCATGCATTTTCCATGATCGGCCTTCTTTTTCCCTTTTGGAACTTACTTCAAACAATTCTTCGGCTTGTTTCAGCTTTTCAATGCGTTCCTCGGGAGTATCACTGGGAATAAGGGCGAGTTTGTCTGGTGCTGAAGCAGGAGTCATTGGCATAAGCAATTGCCCTACAGCTCCTACGAGCGTTGTGGCTGCACTAAGCAACAAATCCTGCCTGGATTTTAGTTCGTTACTCAATAAACCAGCAATCCCCTGACCCACAGTTGCAGCACTGTATCCATAAAGCCAGCCGTTCCACCAAAGCCTGGCATTTGGTCTTCCCTGGTTCAGCATGGTTTGGATGTAAGTGATACGGATATTCACAAGTGAATCCGGGATTTCGTTTTGGGCCGATAATTTTGATATCTGGAATATAAAAATTAGCAGGAATAATATAGTTCCGGTAGTTGTGCGGTTACTATTGGCTTTGCAGGTACAGCTCATTTTATATTTCTACGAAGGACAACCTGTATTTTTGAAACAATAAAGTTGATCAGGCAGCTTTATGCACGCTTTCCTTACTTATGAGTGATGATTCTTTGAGCCGTGTTGACGCAAGTGTGCTAATAAACATCAGAGCAATAAGAACCAATAAGGGCATCGTCATGGAGCCGGACTGAGCCGATTTAAAGATATCCATACCAAAAATAAATGCAATCCCTGAAATCTGTCCCATCATGAGCATCATTCCATTGGAAGTTCCTTCGGAAGTAGGATAAGTAATTTCCGCCCCGTACTGGAAACCAATGGGGCCGGAGCTAAGGAGGAAGAATCCAAGTCCCGCTCCCGATGCCAGCAACAGCCAATAAGATGTTGCAAACGTAATTCCTACAAGGCATATACTGGCTCCGGCCAGGGCAATAACGATAAAGGGAGTTCTTTTCCGATAATAGTCGGAGAGCAACGGAATAACCAATGCGCCAAGTATGCCGCCGGCAATCATCAGTCCACCTGTAATACCGGCCTGGGTATTAGTAAACCCACGTGGATACAGTATATTTTCTATCCAGGTGGTAACAGCATTAAAAACGCCCAACCCGATAAAAAAGATAAAAAGCAGCCAGTTAAAATCCCTGACCTTAAAAATATTTTTAATGCCATCGTAAACCAATGATCTTTCCTCCTGGTCAGGGCGGCATGGGGCGGTGGGAGGGCCTTCTTTAGCAAATACGATAAAGGTTATGGCTACTGCCATGGCTACTATACCGTATATATATAGCATACCGGCAATTCCCGAACCAATTACCAGGTGCGGTGTTACAATCATACCGGCCAGAATTCCCATGTACATGGCAAGGGTTCCAAGACCGGCAGCGGTGGCGCGTTCAGAAATAAGAAACCAGCGGGCTGCAAATTTTGTAATGGCATTCAGAATAAATGGCTGGCCTATTGCAATACCAATCTGCGCGATGAGTAATAGTTCGAAATTGGTGGTAACAAATCCACGCAGCAATCCGAAAATGCCTGTAAAAGCAGCACCTATTCCTACACCCACACGAATACCGTATTTATCAATTATCCATGATGCAGGTATTGATATCACAACATAAACAATCATAAAACTCATGGATAGAATTCCTATCCAGATATCTGAAACACCATAATAAATGGTTGCATCGCTGGTGATGGGCGCAAAAGTGATCCATAACATCTGGTTCACAGCAATTAAAAACATATAAATACTCAGGATTGCCCATCGATATCGGTAAACTTTGAAAGTTGCAGGTTCAGGCATAGAATTTCAATTTCAGAAAATGTAAATTAGGGATAATTTGAAGGTGAGGAATTTACTCCAGTCAGTTGCCGGATATATTTAATCTGCTAAAAGTAGTAAATTTATTAAATGCTGACCTTTTTTAGATCAAAATGGATTTTCCAGTTTTGAATATACTTTCAAAATATGAGTGATATGTCTCATGTTTGGATTCTTTTTACAGGTTGCAACGTATGACAAAAAAGAGCGAATATTTTGTTAGACCATCAGAATCGCTTTTCAGAAAAAGCAAAAACCCGGGATTTCCCGGGTTTTTGCATATTGCATTAAATGCTATGTTATTGTCTGAATTTTGTAATTAAAATGGCTATTCACAAATATCTCAATCTTCTGTCAGGTTGAGCGGTCCCGATAGCTATCGGAACGAAACCCACTAAAAAGACTAATATTGCTCATTTTGAGATGACTGAGTGTATTTCGACTTCGCTCAATATGACAGTAATTAAAGTAATACAAGTCGTGGTAATTTAAAATAGTTTTTACCACTTTTAGACATTTATTAGTTTAATGGAAGTTTTATATTACTTCGTTTAGATGTATTATTTTTTTGAAATTACTTCAATAGCTTTTTGAAACGTATTGTCTGTGCGGAGGAAAATCGGATAAAATCCTTTTGCATCGAAAAGATTCCTGGCAATATAGCTCTTCATCAGTTCATTTATTTTATTTTGCGATGAAGCTAATTCGGCAGGTGGATATTTAATTCCGTTTTTTTCGGCATAAGCTACATAATCGTTGTACATGCTGCTGCTTACGGAAAACATATTGTCGAATTGTTCTGCAGTTTTATATGAAATTAATTTCGCACGGTTTGCATCGGTGTAATCAAAAGTAAATTGATAAAGGATTCCTTTGTTTACCGATTCGTTGTAAAATTTCAACCCGGCATTTCGTTCAACAGGAACAAAGATATCTGGCATAATTCCACCTCCTCCGTAAACGATTTTCCCACCTGGTGTTGTATATTTCAGTGAATCATTTTGCTTGGTGCTGTCAGCACTGTAAAGTTCACCATCCGTCATACGGTGATAAAACTCCATATAATATTCTTCTGACCCTTTCGAATAAGATTTCTGAATACAACGACCGGTAGGCGTGTAATACCGGGCTACTGTAAGTCTTAATGCCGACCCGTCGCTTAAACTTACCTGTTCCTGTACCAGCCCTTTGCCGAAAGAACGTCTACCGATAATTGTTCCGCGGTCATTGTCCTGTAAAGCGCCGGCAACAATTTCGCTTGCTGACGCTGATCCTTCATCAATAAGAACAATAACGGGTAAATCTTCCCATAAACCGCCGGAAGTGGATTTTGCTACCTGTTTCGGGCGATGCAGCCCCTTGGTATAAACAATAAGTTTGTTACCAGGTAAAAACTCATCGGCGACGGCAATGGCTTCCTGCAGATACCCGCCTGAATTGCCACGAAGGTCGAGTATAAGTTTATTTATACCTTTAGCTTTTAACTCCTGCAAGGCTTCCTGCAATTCTTCCGCGGTAGTGGCGCTGAATTTACTGAGCTTTATATAACCGACACTGCTATTAACTGCATACGAAATATCAATACTCCATGTTGGAATTATCCCACGTGTGATGGTGAAATCATTTAGCCTTTTTAATCCTCTTCTGAAAATGCTCACAGTTACCTTGGTATTCTTTGGTCCTTTGAGCAATTTCATAACCTGGTTATTCTCAATTTTAACACCGGCAATATTTTTTCCGTCAACTTTCACAATCCGGTCACCGGCCAGTAAACCAACTTTTTCTGACGGTCCACCCGGAATTGTATTTACTACCATTACTGTGTCTCTCTCAATTCTGAATTGTACGCCTATACCTTCAAAATTTCCCATCAGCGGATCATTGGCATCAGCAAATTCTGAAGCAGGGATATATACCGAATGTGGATCCAGACTTATTAACATTCCTGTTATGGCTTCATCATGAAGTTTTTGTGGGTTAACACTGTCCACATAGTTATTATCAATAAGTCGTATCAGTTCATTTAAAGTGTTTTTTGTCTGAACCGCTTTAATAGGCAGGCGCTGAAGGAATGAACTACGCATCATGTAGTATCCTGTCAGTATTCCAATAACAAGCACTAATGCAAAGGCAATTGGTAAAAAGGTAAATGATCGGCGATTATTTTCCATGTGTTGATTTTGGGTATTTTATGTACAAGATGTTTAATTTCTCTGGACTAACGTCAATTGTAGATGAAAGTTTAATATAATATAGGAGTGTACAGAGTAAAGCCGGTAGCAATCCGAAAGACAAAGAAAACCGGCATCGGGTATCACAAATTTTTACTTTGCATACTTTTCTGCAGCTTCATTCATGGTATAAGCTGACCAATTAAGGAAAAGACGTGTTATTTTTTCGGGGCTGTAGCCTTTCTCCTGCTCCAGGTAACCGCTGTCCTGTATATGCAGCACTTTACCGTTTCCATCCAGGATAACAAAAACCGGGAATCCAAATCTTTGCGGATAACCAAGCGTTGCCAAAAATTCGTGGTTATTATTTTCTTTGCTGAAATTCACTAAAACAACTTCATAATTAGCATGAATCAGGCTATCCAGTTTATTATCTTCATTTATCATTTTGTGAAATCGCACACACCATGGACACCAGTTGCCACCAATCTGAAGGAAAACATGTTTGCCTTCGGCAGAGGCTTTGGCAATAGCTGATGCAACTTCTTTTTTTGCATCTGCATTCGGATTATAAATATTTACAACTTGCTGAGCCGATAAGGTGAGGCTCATAATTCCAATAAAGAGGGTAATTGCGATTTGTTTTTTCATAAATTAGTGTAGAAATCAATTGGTTATATTTTTTAATCGAAGAGTTTAGTTTTAATCGTAATTTTTAATTTATTGAATGTGTGTGTATTTATTTCAGGCTCCAATATTAACAGATTAAGGCCAATAATGGTTTCAATTAATATGAATTTCCTGTTAAAAATTCACAAATGCAAAGGTATGAACTCCTGTTATGTAAAAAGGGCTTATTGGTTTTTCTATTTTTGCCTTCAAAACTTTTTTTGAATTCATAAAAACAGAAAGCTATGAATTTAGTAATTGATACCGGAAATACACTCACTAAACTCGCTCATTTTCAGGGTAGGGAGATGGTTGCATTTGCCAGTTTTGAAGGTATTGATTTAAAAGATATTATTCAGTTTTGTGAGTCCGGTTCACACATTAAAAATGTAATACTTTCCACAGTAAAGGAATACCCACCGGAAATTGATTTGTACATCACCCAAAATTACAACCTGGTTTTGTTCAATCATACTATACCAGTTCCGCTAATAAATAAATACCGTACTCCCGAAACTCTGGGTAAGGACAGGCTTGCGGGCGTGGTTGGAGCGAAATATTTAATGCCTGCCAGCGATATCCTGGTTATTGATGCCGGTACTGCCATTACTTATGACTTTATTACTGCAGCAGGTGAATACCTGGGAGGATCTATTTCCCCCGGTATAGCCATGCGCTACAAAGCCCTGCACACTTTTACCGCTCGTTTGCCTTTACTCGATTATTATGATGATGCACAATTAACAGGTGATTACACTTCAACCAGCATCCATTCGGGGGTGTTAAACGGTTCAGTTGCCGAAATGGAAGGGATCATTCAGCAATACCGGGACATATATCCCGGCCTTAAAATTATTCTTACCGGTGGTGATCACAATTATTTTGATAAAAGATTAAAAATTAAGACCTTTGCGGCCCCCTACCTGGTTCTGGAGGGCTTAAACCTAATACTCGATTTCTACATTGAAACACATTAAAGTTATTCGTAAACTTATTCTGGCTGCAGCCTTTTTTTCTTTTGCTTTTTTAGCAACAGCGCAGGTAAAAATTTCATCCCCGTATTCTCTTTTCGGGATTGGCAATTTATATGGAATAAGCAGCCAGATGAATATGGCAATCGGCGGAGCATCAACGGCGTTCAGCAGCCCGTTTTTTATTAACCCTGCCAATCCGGCTTCCTATATGGCGTTCGATTCCAACAGTTTTGTATTTGATGCTGCGTTAAATCTTCGTTCAGGAAATTTAAAAACAGTTGATCAATCACAAAAAACAAGGTTTGGCACACTTTCAAACTTGTATTTTGGTTTACCCGTTACCAAATGGTGGCGGGCCAGCCTGGGCATCATGCCATATTCAAACGTAGGATTTGAGATGGAAGCCAAACAGAATTTTGGAAATATTGGTAATGTATTAACCAAATATTCAGGGTATGGAGGACTTAATAAAGCATATATCGGAAGCGCTTTCTCACCTGTTAAAAATTTATCCCTGGGTATTAATATAGCCTACATTTTTGGGAATATTGTTAAAGAGAGTGCTTTCACTTTTCCTGATTCTGCCTATCAGTTTAATTCAATGGTAAGGAGTACTGCCAGGATGAACAAAATAAACTTCGATATGGGTTTGATGTATCGTAAGCAAATGAAAGAAGGCAGGTTTTTCCAGGTTGGAATTACTTATAATCCAAGTCAGAAACTTGACGGACAATCTGAATTGATTTCATATTCCTGGAAGTATAAAAATTCGGCTAATCTGGAAGAACCCAGAGATACAACAAGATACGAGACAGGGAATAATGGTATTGTAAAATTGCCTACTGCATTTGGTGCTGGATTTATGATTGGAAGCGCTAACCGTTGGCTGGCAACTGCTGATGTTAACTGGCAGAAATGGAGCCAATTCAGGTACCTGGGTAATGATCAGGGTTTGCATGATAACCTCAGGGTTTCGGTTGGCGGTCAGTTCCGTCCTTCAGCAGTTGATATGGGGAAATATTATCAGCGTGTAAATTACAGGGCTGGTTTGAGGTTTGAACAAAGTTACCTTATAATCAGGGACACGCGTATTAATGACTTTGGCATAAGTTTTGGAGTAGGCTTACCTATGAAGAAGTCGAGATCAACAATGAATATTGCTGTTGAAATTGGCTCACAGGGAACCACTCAAAAAAGTTTGATTAAGGATAACTATGTAAGATTCACGCTTGGCACCGCTCTGCAGGAGCGTTGGTTCCTGAAACGAAAGTTTAATTAAGAAGGACACAAAATTTCAATATTTTATTGCAATGAGAAACAGAAGAGTTTTATTGGTATTACTCGTATTATTAGCTGTAGAGATAACTCCGGTTTTTGCTCAGAAAATCGCAAAGAAATTCGGTAACGACAGTATTTCATGTATCACTCACACTTCACTTTACCGTGAATTTTATAAACAGCAAAACTATACCGATGCTCTTCCGCATTGGAGATGGGTTTTTAACAATTGCCCTTTGGTAAGCCAGAATCTATATATTGACGGAGTTAAAATGATGTCGGCCAAAATAAATGCCGCCAAGGACCTGAATACCCGAAATGCTTATATTGACACATTATTAATGATATACGAACAGCGTATAAAATATTTTGGCGATACTCCCACCAGCAGGGAGGGTATGGTATTAGGCAGAGAGGCTATTGAGCTCGAGATTTACAGACCTTCAGACACATTGAGGATTTATGATTATTTACGCCGGTCTATTGAAATAGAGGGTCTTGATAGTGAATCATTGGTGGTATCAAGGTATTTCATTAATGTTGTTAACATGGTCGCCAATAAGCGTTTTCCGTCAGACACTATTGCTGAAGTTTATGACAGGTTAAGCAATCTTGTGGATCGTAAGCTTGAACTCATAATGAATGATGCAGATCAGGTTGACAAATGGAAAGAGGTAAAAGCGTTACTGGAGTCGCAGTTTGAGCCTTATGCAACATGCGATGAGATTGAAAGAATTTATAGCCGGAAATTTGAAAAATCACCAAATGATACGCTACTGTTAAAGAAAATCACCCGCCTTCTCGACCGTAAAGACTGTACTGACCGTGATCTCTTTTTCAGCGCAACAGAGAATTTACACAAAGCAAGGCCTACAGGCCAATCGGCATACCTTATGGGAAGGTTGAGCCTGATTAAAGGCGATGTGAGCAAAGCTGAAAGTTATTTTATTGAAGCAATCCCCAGCCTGGATGATCCTCTGAAAGCGAAAACATGTTTTTATCTGGCAAAGATCTATTACGATCAGAAACGGTACAGCGAAGCCCGTTCGTATGCGCTGAAATCACTGGCTATCAACCCTAACGAAGGCATTTGCTATATGCTTATAGGAAACATGTATGCAGCTACAGCTGCATCATGCGGAGGTTCCGACGAAATTGCTTCGCGGGCAGGATATTGGGCTGCAGTAGACAAATTCATTAAAGCCCGTACTGTTGACCCTTCGGTTGCCGATGAAGCTAATAAAGCAATTGATATATATTCTGCATACTTCCCAACCCGTGAACGATTATTCTTTAATGATATAAAAGAGGGCAGCAGTTATAATGTAGGATGCTGGATTGGTGAAACTACCACTGTCAGGGCTGCACGTTAAAACGTATCAACAGAGTATTATGATCAGAAACTGGTTTTCAGTATTTAATTTTGGGAAAATCTTTAGCATTGTTATCTTGCTTCTGGTAATATTCCTTTTTTCGTGTGAAAATGATATGATGACAGTTGTTAAGCTTTCTTCAAAAGACTCAATTCCTGATATTGCCATCACCAATGTGCATGTGAAACAAAGTGAAATGGGTAAAATTACCCTTGAACTTACTGCGCCACGAATGCTCAGTTTTCAAAAAAAGGATGGGTACACAGAATTTCCTGATGGATTGAAAATTGTATTTTTTGACTCAATTATGCAGCCTAAAAGCGAACTTACCGCCAATTATGGTATCAGCTATGATAGCAAGCATACCATGATGGCACGCGGTAATGTAGTTGTCCGTAATTTTCAGAAACAGGAGCAAATGAATACTGAAAGTTTACTGTATGATCAGAACCAAAAAAAGGTATCAACGGAGGAATTTATTAAAATTACACAACCTGATAAAATTATTATGGGGAAAGGTATGGAATC
>CAJDUB010000004.1_pt1 | contig 28833 bp, 19 predicted proteins | sample 7390251 | NCBI WGS metagenome assembly CAJDUB01 (sample SAMEA7055665, study PRJEB34461) | soil metagenome | biome: terrestrial ecosystem; feature: Peninsula; material: soil | place: Antarctica | collected 2016
CCGGTATATTCAGCAGTTCGCGGTATTTAGCAACGGTGCGACGGGCTATCGGGTACCCTTTCGTTTTCAGAATTGCAGTTAGTTCCTCATCGGTCAAAGGTTTGCTTTTGTCCTCAGCATCAATGCAATCCGAAAGGATTTTCTTAATTTCCCTTGTTGAAATTTCTTCTCCCTGGTCATTCTGAATGGATTCAGAAAAGAAGCTCTTAAGCAGAAACGTTCCGAATGGTGTTTGCACATATTTACTGTTAGCTACACGCGAAATGGTTGAAATATCAAGTCCTACCTTTTCGGCTATATCTTTCAGTATCATTGGCCGCAGCATGGTTTCATCGCCTTCGAGGAAATACTTCTCCTGGTATTCCACAATGGCACTCATTGTTACATAAAGCGTATCCTGGCGTTGTTTTATGGCCTCAATAAACCAACGGGCTGAATCTATTTTTTGTTTAATAAATACAACTGCATCGCGCTGCGAATCGTTTTTTTCTTTCTTGTGTTTATTCTCTCCATAGGATTCCAGCATTTCCGTATAGGTGCGGCTTAACCTGAGTTCGGGCATGTTACGCTGATTCAGGGTAAGCTCCAGAACGCCATCCTTGTTTTCAATTATAAAATCGGGTATTACATATTGGTTACCTTGGGTGGAAGCACTATAAGCACTGCCGGGCTTAGGATTGAGCTTTAATATTTCATTAATGGCATCGCGAAGGTCATCCTCTTCCGAACGTGTCCGTTTCAGGATTTTATCATAATGTTTCTTGCTGAAATCATCGAAACACCGGTCGATTATGGTTATTGCCAGTTTAACAGAAGGGGAGGCATCAGTTCTTTTTAACTGAAGTATAAGGCATTCCTGGAGATTACGTGCTGCTACCCCTGCCGGTTCAAAACTCTGAACTTCTTTGAGCATTTCTTCTATCTCCTGCACATTGGTAGTAACTCCTTGTGTAAAAGCAAGATCGTCAACCATGGCGCTTAAATCACGCTGCAGGTATCCTGATTCATCGAGGTTGCCAATAATAGTGGTTCCTATAATCTGATTTTGAGCGGAAAAGCCTTTAAGATCGAGTTGCGAAAGCAGGTATTCATGAAATCCGGTATCCGCAGTCATGGGCATTTCTCTATGCTCATCATTTACGGATGTATTCCCGGCATTAAGCCTGTAGGATGGAATATCGTCATCATTCAGATAATCATTAATATCGACATCATTTTGCGAATCGTCATTCTTTTCTTTATCAACATCGCTGTAATCGTCTACATCATTCTCACTATCCTGATCGTAATCTTCGTCAATTTCAAGAACCGGGTTTTCTTCAATTTCCTGTTTTATGCGTTGTTCAAGAGCCATCGAAGGAATCTGTAAAAGCTTCATCAGCAATATTTGCTGTGGCGAAAGCTTCTGTAATAATTTCTGTTGAAGGCGTTGATTAAGCATAATGATAACGAATTGGATATTTGATTATTCCAAAGGTAAGTCTTATTAATTAATAGCGCAAACTGCCAAAAGTCATTTTTGTTTTCCCCTTAAAAATCAGCTGTCATTGGTGTGCGGGGAAAAGGAATTACATCGCGGATGTTCGCCATTCCTGTAACAAAAAGTATCAGCCTTTCAAATCCCAGACCAAAACCGGAATGTGGAGCAGTGCCGAATTTGCGTGTTTCCAGGTACCACCACATATCTTTTTCGGGGATATGAAGTTCCTGAATCCGGGCAATAAGTTTTTCATAATCTTCCTCACGCTGTGATCCGCCGATTATTTCACCAATACGGGGGAACAGCACGTCCATGGCTCTTACCGTTTTCCCATCATCATTCTGCTTCATATAGAATGCCTTTATTTCCTTGGGATAATCAGTGAGGATAACTGGTTTCGAGAATACTTTTTCAACCAGGTAGCGTTCGTGTTCCGATTGCAGATCTACTCCCCATTCAACTGGGAATTCAAACTTTTGTCCCGAAGCAACCAATATTTCTATCGCCTTTGTGTAGCTGAGCCTTTCAAAATCATTGTTAGTTACAAAGCTAAGGCGTTCGAGCAACTCCTTATCGTACATTTTCTGCAGAAATTCCAGGTCGTCGTAACAATTGTCGAGTGCATAACGGATAAGATATTTGAGGAAATCTTCTGCAAGGTCCATGTTATCAGTTATATCGTAAAAAGCCATTTCGGGTTCTATCATCCAGAATTCGGCCAGGTGGCGTGGTGTATTACTGTTCTCGGCTCTGAAAGTGGGTCCGAATGTATATATTTCGGATAATGCCAATGCTGCCAGTTCACCATTCAACTGACCTGAAACTGTAAGGTTTGTGCTCTTACCGAAAAAATCCTGCGTATAATCAATCTCCCCCGATTCAATTTTAGGTAAATTATTCATATCCAGTGTTGTAACCCTGAACATGGCGCCTGCACCTTCAGCATCCGAACCTGTTATAATGGGTGTGTGGATATAATAAAAACCTTTATCGTTGAAATATTTATGAATGGCATAAGCCATATTGTGCCTGATGCGCAAAATAGCGCCAAATGTGTTGGTGCGGGGCCTGAGGTGCGCAATTTCGCGCAGAAACTCAAGCGTGTGACCTTTTTTCTGCAAAGGATATACTTCAGGATCGGCACCACCGTAAACCTTGATTTGCGAGGCATGTATTTCCACTGACTGCCCTGCACCCGGAGATTCGACCAGGGTACCGGTTACGGATAAACAAGCTCCTGTATTTACCAGCTTCAGCAGTTCTTCATCAAAATTAACCAGGTCCACAACAACCTGTATGCTATGTATGGTTGAACCATCATTTAATGCAATGAAAGCAACATTTTTATTCCCACGCTTGGTGCGAACCCAACCTTTAATGGTAACACTGTTTCCAATACCTGATTTTTCGGGCGTTTTCAGCAGTTCATTTATTTTAGTTCTTTTCGATTCCGACATATAAACCTAATAATTAGATGATTGCAGTATTGTTGTTAAGTCAATGTGCAAAGATAAAGAATTATTCACGAAACTCCTTTTGATTCTTAATGTGCGTGAATAGCTTTGGGGGTAAAGCCTCGATTCACACCAGGCTTTATCCGGAACGAACGAAACGCTTATTGCAGAGAAATCTCTATTTGCCGGAAGCAAAAAGTTATAGAATTAAGTAAAAAGAGGAAGTATGAAATGTGAATAAATTAAACAGTCTTGCTCTATTTTTTAACTTCCTGGATTACATCCATTTTTTTCGCTTGAATAAATAGATAAAACCTCCCGAAATTAATACCATGCTCATCATAAGAAACCAGAAAGTATATTCTTCTTTCATTAGTGGTAATCTCACATTCATCCCGTAAAGGCTGGCAATAAAAGTAAGCGGAAGCAATATAGACGAAATCAGTGTGAGGGCTTTCATGATTTCATTGGTGCGGTTGCTCTGCATGGAGTCGAATGTTTTCGAAAGGCCTTCGATCAGTTCTTCGTAGTCTTCGATCATATCCCACATTTTCTGGTAATAGTCGAGAATATTACCCCAGTATTCTTCCATGTTTTCAGCATAACCTTCAATCTGGCCTGATTCAAACTTCTGGAAGAGCCTCAGTTGCGGTTTAAAAATGGTGTTGAGTAATATCATGTTCCGCCGCGTGAGCGAAATACGTTCAATGGTTTTTTCAGCTTTTTTACCAAAAAGTTCGCGGTTGATAAGCTCAAGTTCGATTCCTAACTTACTGATAAGTGATAGGGTTTCCTGCATCAGCTTCTCGAGTACTTTATAAAGCAAGGCATCAGAAGTACCTGCCTGGAGAATTTCGTACGGGTCGTTCATTTCCTTTGCGCTGTTAAAAAGACTACTGACAACCCAATGTGGTTTGCCAATGGTAATAATGTAGCCTTCTCCCCAGAAGATTTTCACTTCTTTGGTTTTCAGGAAACGGTTCCAGCGGTCGTAATGAGGGAAATGCAGGATTAGAAAATAGTAATCATCGTAAACGTCGATCTTAGGTCGTTGATTCACACTGCGGCAGTCATCTATATCAAGTGGGTGGAAGTGAAAGTTGTCTTTCAGGAATCCGAGATCATCGTCTGATGGATCTTCAATATAATGCCACTTAATAGTGCCTATTTTAATTGTCTGAATCATAGGTTGCCCTTCTTAATGATCGTAAGTACTGATGAATTTTACATTCCTGCGTTTGTTTTGAAATGGAGTGCAAAGGTAAACCAATTTCCTTGGTAAAAGAATTTTTACTCATAGGAATTGAGAGTTCATTAAAAACAAAAATCCTCTGCAAAAGGATTTCTGCAGAGGATTCAGGATTTTAAAAGGATCAGTAACTGTCTAAATTTTGTAATTAAAATGTTTATTCACAAATGCCTCAATCTTTTGTCAGGCTGAGCGGTTCCGATAGTTATCGGAACGAAGCCCACTCAAACAGACTTAAAAAGCTAATTTCAGAGTTAAATGAGCGCATTTCGACTACGCTCAATGTGACAATACGACAAGCTTTAGTCTTTGAAAAGGTTTTCCTCAATATTAGACAGACTCTCAATTATCCTATCATTTTGGTTGGGTCAACCCATTCGCTGAATTGTTCATCAGTAACTAATCCCAGTGCCATGGCTGCTTCGCGGAGGGTTGTACCTTCGTGATGTGCTTTCTTGGCAATTTTGGCAGCATTTTCGTATCCGATATGGGTATTGAGTGCAGTAACCAGCATCAATGAGTTTTCGAGATTTTTACCAATAAAGTTTAAATTGGCTTCGATGCCAACAGCACAATTATCGTTAAACGAAACGCAGGCATCGCCTATAAGCCTAGCCGCCATGAGGAAGTTATAGATGATTACCGGTTTAAAAACATTAAGCTGGAAATGGCCATGGGTATTAGCAACTGTTATAGCTGCATCGCAACCGATAACCTGTACGCAAACCATAGTGATTGATTCATTTTGAGTTGGATTTACTTTGCCGGGCATAATGGATGAGCCGGGTTCGTTTTCAGGAAGATGAAGCTCGCCGATTCCGCAGCGTGGACCTGAAGCCAGAAGCCGGATATTACTCGAAATGTGCATCAGGCTGGTAGCAAGCGTTTTAAGAGTACCTGAGGCTTCCATTATATTGTCGTGGCTCGAAAGAGCCTCAAATTTATTTTCGGCAGTAACAAAAGGCAGGCCCGTAAGTGCAGCAATGTGCTCAGCAACTTTTACATCGTAACCTTTTGGAGTGTTGATGCCGGTTCCGACGGCTGTTCCGCCCAATGCCAGTTCCGCAAGGTGAGGAAGCGTGTTTTTTACAGCTTTCATTCCATGATCCAGCTGCGACACATAGCCCGAGAATTCCTGCCCCAGCGTTAGCGGGGTTGCATCCATTAAATGAGTACGACCGATTTTTACAATTTTTGCAAATTCTTTTGCTTTTGCCGCTAATGTGTTGCGGAGTTTCTGAACGCCGGGCAGCGTAACTTCTGTAAGCATTTTATAGGCAGCTATCGACATCGCAGTTGGAAAAGTATCGTTGCTGCTCTGCGATTTGTTCACATCGTCATTCGGATGCAATGGACTTTTACCTTCGCCCAGAACGCCACCGGCAAGCACATGTGCGCGGTTGCTTACCACTTCGTTCACATTCATATTGCTCTGTGTGCCCGAACCGGTTTGCCAGACTACCAAAGGAAACTGGTCGTCAAGTTTTCCGGCTGAAATTTCGTCGCAAACCTCACTAATCAGGTCACATTTTTCGGCAGCAAGTACTCCCAGATCACGGTTGGTAAGGGCTGCAGCTTTTTTCAGAATGGCAAACGCCCTGATAATCTCCAGCGGCATATGTCCGTCGCCGATGCGGAAGTTGTCCTTCGAACGCTGAGTTTGAGCGCCCCAGTATTTATCGGCAGGAACCTCTACGGGTCCCATGGTGTCTTTTTCGATGCGGGTTTTCATGATAAGTTGAAATTAGATTATTGGGTTATTGGATTGGTTATAAAAGAGGGTTGAGAGATTTTGAGGGGGTTTAGTTGTCAATCAATTGTTGTTGGACAAGGGGTTTGAGAGATTTTGAGTGGTTTGAGATGTCAACCAATTGTTGTTGGACGAGGGAATTGAGGGGTTTTGAGTGGTTTGAGTTGTCAATCAATTGTTGTTGGACGAGGGAATTGAGGGGTTTTGAGTGGTTTGAGTTGTCAATCAATTGTAGTTGGACGAGGTGGTTTGAGATATTTTGAGTGGTTTGGTTGTCAATCAATTGTTGTTGGACGAGAGGTTTAGGGTATTTTGAGTGGTTTAGTTGTCAATCAATTGTTGTTGGACGAGGGGTTAGAGTGTTTACCCATTGGTATTGGATGGCTTACCTATGGTATTGATATAATTATTGAGTTTAACTTTAAGATCGTGTATATCTGTAGTTAATTCATCGTATTGATCTTCAGATATTAACTTTCGGTTATGGGCTTTGATAGTCCAGGTTTTTGTTTCAAAAAGTGAGCCGCGTGAATAATAGAGAAAATTTTTAGAATCCTTGAAATGAAACCTTCCGAATCCTTCACTTATGTTGGCTCCAATGGAATCAGCCGCTTCAGTGTATTGTTTACCAATTGAATATTTTGCAAAAGCATCCCAGGTCATCACAATATTCCAGATTTTTTCTGCCAGTTGCATTGCCAGTTGATATACCCGTAAATCATCGATATCCATATTTCAAGTATGTTTTTTAATCATAAAATAAAACTAACAATTGAATTAAAAACACTGACACAGTTCAGTGAACACTCCCACTTCCTCATCTCATAAACACAGAAATCTCAATCCTCAACAATTGATTGACTATCGAATGACCATTGCCTGACCACTCATTCATCTCACATACTCTATAATCTCACCCCTCAACAATTGCCTGACCACTCCACCATCTCCCAAATCCCAAAACCTCATTCCTCCACCATTGCCTGACCACTTCCTCATCTCCCAAACTCTAAATTCTCACCCCTCAATAATTGCCTGACCTCTCATCCATCTAGCAACCTCGCCATCTCACCCTTCAACAATTGCCTGACCACTCTACCATCTCTCCCAAACCCCAAAACCTCAGACCTCCACAATTGCCTGACCACTCCATCATCCCCCAAACTCAATAACCTTATTCTTCAACAATTACCTGACTATTTTCAACCACCAATCAGCCTGTCAATCTCATCAATCGGCTGCCCTAACACTGCTTTGTTATTTTTAACCACAATCGGCCTTTGGATCAACTTCGGATTTTCGAGCAGGATAGTGATCCACTCTTCGTCATTGAAATGTTTGCCTTTAAGTTTTGCTTTGTACTCATCTTCCTGAGTTCGAACGATTTCCTCAGGCCTCATATTCAGCTTCATCAGCAGGTCTTTAAACTGTTCGCGTGTAAATGGATTTTTGAGATATTCGACAACATGTATTTCCAGACCCTTATCCTGAAGGTATTGCAACCCGGCTCTTGATTTACGGCATTTTGGATTATGGTAAATAGTTATCATAGGGCTTTCTGATTTGATTACCATTCAAAGATAGAAAAAATTAGATGTGTAAATTATTATGGTTTGAATAGTATTATAATATCCCAACAATTATATTATTAAAGCAAGAAAAGGAATACATTGAAGTGATTTTGCTTCAACGTATTCCTGAATTTAATTCCTGATCATACGATATGTTATTACGAATCGCTCCTGCCAAATTCCATCAGGTATGCTTTTATAAAATCATTCAAATCGCCATCAAGTACTTCAAAGGCATTTGAGGTTTCGTGACCGGTACGGATGTCCTTTACCATTTTGTATGGATGAAGTACATAGTTGCGGATTTGCGATCCCCATTCGATCTTTTTCTTGTTGCCTTCAATTTCGGCCTGGGCTTCTTTTTTCTTACGCAGTTCAATTTCGTACAACTGCGACTTTAGCATCTGTATGGCTTTGTCACGGTTTTGCTGCTGCGAACGGGTAACCTGGCATTCTACAACAATGCCTGAAGGAGCATGATAAAGACGTACTGCCGTTTCGACTTTATTCACGTTTTGCCCTCCCGGACCGCTGCTACGGAATGTATCCCAACTGATATCTGCAGCACTGATCTGGATATCAATATTATCATCAACAACTGGGTATACATATACCGATGCAAATGAAGTATGACGGCGGTTAGCTGAATCGAAAGGGGAGAGGCGCACCAGTCGGTGAACCCCGTTTTCGCCTTTCAGGTAACCAAAAGCATGATCTCCTTCAATTTCGATAGAAACTGATTTGATCCCGGCGCCATCGCCTTCGTTTAAATCGAGTTCGCGAACTTTGTAGTTATTTCGTTCAGCCCAGCGGATGTACATTCGCATAAGCATTTGTGCCCAGTCCTGGCTTTCGGTGCCTCCGGCACCTGAATTGATTTGAAGTATCGCGCTCAGTCCGTCTTCTTCGTTGCTGAGCATATTACGGAATTCGAGATCATCGAAAAGCTTTTCGGTTTTCTGAACGGCTTCTTCTACTTCCTGCTCAGTAGCTTCGCCAGCCTGAGCGAATTCCAGTAAAACGCTTAAATCGGCCAATGACGACTCAGCATTAGTGAATGCATTGGTCCAGCTTTTCTTTTCCTGGATGGATTTAAGAACTAGCTCTGCTTTTTTGGGATCGTTCCAGAAACCGGGTGCCTGTGTTATTTTTTCTTCTTCGGCGATGAGTTCAAGCTTGGTATCAACGTCAAAGGAACCTCCTCAGCGCTTCGAGTCGCTTTGATAGTTCTTTAAGGGTATCATTGTTTATCATGGGTGGAATGGAATTTATTATCAGTATTTAAAGGTTTGAAGTCAGAAGACCGGAGCCGGAAGTCTGGTTGATAGAGTATTTTGAGCTTATTTAAGAGCTTTTTGGCTAGTCAGACAATTGTAATTATTAGTGTATTTTTTTGATCTTTGATCTTGGAACTTGCATCTTAATTCTTTGGTTCTTCGGTCCCGATAGCTATCGGGATCCGACTTTTTCCTCCCATCAAAAATCAAAAATCTCCATATCGCGCAAATGTAATGCAATCAGCCCGGTTTCGAAACCTCTTGAAGCGGCAAAATAGGCTGCTTTTTGTCTGTTCTCAGAAGAATCATTTCCCAGTTGTTTCAGTTTTTTCCTGAGTAACATTTCGAGGAATGTTGTGTATGCTTCGTTGTCTATACCCGCCAGGACTTGATTTATAAGCGAAGGCGGAATATTCCTGGCCCTTAGACCAGCAGCAATTTTCAGCTTTCCCCAACCTTTTATCCTGAATTTCCCGCCTGCATAATTTATTGCAAATCGTTTTTCATCAATAAAACCTTCATTAACCAGTTTGCTGATAATTTTGCTGATATAACTTTTATCTATGTGCCAGGTGATAAATTTCAGCCGTATTTCGCTGATGCTTCGATCCTGAATTGCACAATAATCAGCAGCTTTCCTGTAGGCCTGGCCAAAATCAAGTAATGCGCCGTTATTGTATCCCGACATTGCGTTTAATAAAAATCGACTAATTCATTCTCAATTATTAAAACTGAGTTTAGAGGGATAATTGAAGTGGTTGGAGGATTTGCCCCATATCCTAATTTGGAAGGAATAAAAATTTGTATTTTGCCTCCGGCTCCAATCAACTGCAACCCTTCCTGCCAACCCTTAGGTGTAATTGCTCCGTTTATCACCCCAGAGAGATTGAAATCACTGGGTTTGCCGTAAGAGTATGAACTGTAGAATATAGTTCCATCCGGTGAATATTGTGTATAATTAACGGAAACATCCGATCTTTTATTGGGATGATCAGCAGTGCCGGGTTCTTCAATGATATAATAAAGTCCTGATGCGGTAGATTGTGCTGTGAGATTATTAGCCTTTAAATAATCCAGAATTATTTGCTGGTCGATAGGGCCATAATCAATAACAACCTCTTTTTTACACGATATAGCTAAAACAAGCAGAAGGGAAAAGGCAATGAATTTACGAAGCATAATTTTAAAAATATTTTAGAGCAAAGTTACGGTTTTGAAGCATACAGATTTTTATCAATACTAATTTTGATGATTTTTAACTCTCAAAACAGCAATTAATCAGCCTTATAAAAGCAATGAGGGATTACTACGGGCCGCAGATTACGCTGATTACACAGATAAATATCTGCTATAGATGAAAAAGTGTTTAGTTAAATTTAACCAGCTCAATATCAAATATCAGAACCGAGTTTGCAGGAATTTTTCCAGCCGGACTTGACCCATATCCTAAAGCCGACGGAATAAAGAGTTGTATTTTGCCACCGGCACTTATAACAGGTATGCCTTGCTGCCATCCTGCTATCAGGTTGCTTAGCCTTGAGGTATATGGCTTTCCGGCTGCAGATTCGTCGAAAACGGTTCCATCAGTGAGATACCCTTTGTAATTAACTGTTACAACTGAGTTAATATTGGGATGATTGCCGGTGCCAGGTTCTTGGATAACATAATACAAACCTGAAGCGTTGGATTGTGCTGTAGTAATATTATGTGCTTTCAGATAATCTTCAATAATTTTTTTGTCGGGAGTATCCTCTTTCCGGCAGGATGTTGCTATAAAAAGTAAGAGTGATACGATGAAGAGATTGCGGAGCATAGCTTTAATTATTTTGAGGGCAAAGGTACATATTTGAAATATACATAATTATATTTTAAGTGTTTTTAAGGATCATAAAACGACTTTAGATAAAACTTCATATGCTTGAAAAATAATATCAGGCATATCATCTGACTATGAATGAATAAGATTTTTCTAAAGAATGGAAATCCGATTTTGAAACCCAAATATTGGCTACAAAAAAAAATAATTTCAGATAATACTTCTGTTAGTTTTTATGTATCTTTACCCATATAAATTTGCATTTGAGCACAGAATTCACATGTTGTTAATTCGATATATAATATCGCATACAATTTATTGGAATCTATCCGAAAAACTTTAAATGCGAAGTATATTGATTATCAATTAGATAGAGAATCGATACAGCCTTATCAGTAATACTAAAACTGAGTTCCGAACTTTTTGTACATCTGACATTTAAATTAGGTTATTTGTAAAGCCTCGTACTGTTTTAGACAAAATTCAATTTTATAACCAATAAAAACTTCTGTTATGAAAAACTCAATACTACATTATGGATTGATCAGGACAATTGTCCTTTTACACATCATTTTATTTGGAGGTGTTATGTGTTTTGCCCAAACGGGTGGTGCCGTTTATGAAGTCGGCCCCACTATGATGAGAGCAAAACTTTATCCGGTTTCAACAGTTTTAGAGAATGGAAAAGTGATTGGATTTGGTGGTCGCGAAAGCGGTTTTGTTTCCTGTGGGTATTCGGATATGTATGATCCTGTTGCAAATACGTTTACCGAAATGCCAATGAAATTCCCGCATGATATGGCTATTGTAGTAAAACTTACTGATGGCAGGTATTTTATAATAGGTGGATGTTATGACTCGGGTGTACCTGCATACTCATCAACCGAAATGTATGATGCGACAACCAATACTTTCGAAGCCGGGCCATCGATGACAAAGGGAAGGATGATGGTTGGAGCTGCTCAACTTAACAACGGGAAAGTTTTGATAGCCGGAGGATGGTATGATCCGAACGGGGCTACCTATGGTGAAATATACGACCTTACAGCCAATACATTTATTCCCACAGCCGCGCTTAATTCACCAAGAGCACAACCTACTATTCTTCCAACCAGTGATGGAGGTGCTATAATTGCCGGTGGTCTTCAGACTTATGGCAGTAATTCCATTACTGTTGTTGAATATTATAAGCTGGAAACCAATGATTTTGTAATTCAATCATCCGAATTAATCCCTTCCGATCCGGTTGGCGGGTGGTTATTGCTGAATGACTTTACCAAACCAATTAATGATATTCGAATGACAGATGGACATTATCTTCTGCTTGCCTACAGGACCAGTCCGTCACTTGAATATATTCTGGTAACATTTGATCCTGTTACAAAACTATTTGAAAAAGTGGTTACAAATGTGCCGCTGATTGATCCGTTAACTGATGGCGGATTTTTCACTTTCGTTCTGAATAAAGAAGAAAACCTTGCATATGTGATGGGAGTTGACGCAGGTTCTAATCCTCAGCAATTAAGCATGGTAACTGTTAGCCTTACTTCCGGCCAAGTTGCCCATCCAATTGAATCATATACGCTTCCGAATCAGGAATATTTCTTTGCGACAATGACATACATTCCTTCCAACGGGAAAATCATAGTGCAGGGGATTAATGCCAGCAACAACAGCTATTCTACAGGAACCAACAGAACATACCTGTTAACGCCTTCTTCCTCTTTAGGCATAGAGCTACCTGGGAAGGAAAAGAAACATATAGTATGTTATCCGAATCCGGTCAAAGATCAGTTAAACATTAAAACAAACTTTAAACAGCCAGCAAACTTCAATATAACATTGTCCGATATGACCGGAAGAAAAATTGAACAAAAAGTTAGGAATGTTAGATCAGGTGAGCAAATACTAACCTGGAATACAACTCATTTGCCTGACGGAGTGTACAATCTCACTATGATGAGTAACAAAATTCTACATACTGAAACAATAGTTATTGCCAGGTAAAATTGGTTGCTTTCAATTAACTCCGGCTCGAAATCAGGTTCCAAAGGGCCAGAGTTTTTAAAAAAATTGTATAAAATTTTTGGCTATATACTGTTAACAATTATATTGTTAAGATTTTCAGACTATTCTGTGCAATCATTAAGTGATTGGATAATTGATTTTTGCCTCTGATATTTGTCTAATATATAATCAGATGCAGAGGTATCCATAAATTGTGCTATGTGATTGTTTTTCATATTTTTAAAAATAAATATAAAATTTAGCAGAACCTTTTGCAGGAATTCTTGTTATTTGTAAACTGAAATTAGAGCTAATTTATAAAATCATACATCGATTAAAACATACAAAATGCAGCAAGAAACAATAAGCATCGAAAATAAAGAGAATACCAAAGATAGCGCGTGTGGATGTGGATCAGGCGGTTGCGGATGTCATTCAGGCAGCCATTCCCATTCGGAAACAGACCCAAATCTCCCTTCACGTTTTCAGCTTTTGCAGGAAGGCGATCGGGTGGTTGAATTTGGCTCAGGGCTGGGAAATGATTGTATTTCGGCAGCCACTGTTGTTGGCCCGACCGGCAAAGTTATCGGCGTTGATATATCGGAAGAAAATATCAATACGTCGCGTGGTGCAATGGATTCGCTCAGGCTGAGTAATGTGGAATTCAGGTTGGGAGATATCGAAAACGTACCCGTGCCGACAGAATATGCAAACGTGATTTATGCAAGCTGCGTATTCAATCTGCAAACAAACAAACAAAAGGTTGCTGACGAAATGTACAGGGTTTGCGATCACAACGGTTATGTATGTGTATCGGATTTTGTAATTATCAACGATATTCCTGATGAACTGCGTAAAGAAGCCTCAATTATTGCAGGATGTATCGCAGGCGCTGAAAAGGCAGATGTGTTTATGAACTATTTTCAAAAAACCGGTTTTACACAAGGTGGCATTGTCGAAGTGAATAAAGTGGAGTTGCCACAGGATTTACTGGAAAAATACCTGGACGCGGATATGATCAAAAAATACAATGATATCAATTCGGACGAAGGTATTTTCAGTGTGGTTCTGGTAGTGGAGAAACCCGAAACCTGCCAGGCCGAAACCTGTTGCCATAACGCTGACAAGCATAAAAACTAGTTAGCTTCCGAAAGAACGGGCAAACCGGATATTGCAACAATACGTTAGAGATAAAGTCAGAAATAAACTGAATTTATCTCTAACGTTTTTTCTGTAAAGCTGGAACTGTATTTCACCAAAGTATAAAATCTGTATAGGAACGCAATCTCAAAAAGACACGAGTCCCATTAATAGCTGAATGTTAACCGCCGCCTCCTCCGTTTCCGAAACGTGGATTTACCACGTTGTTGTATATTGAGCCAAATGTATAAGTAAAACCAAAACTTGTATAATAATTGAATTGGGTAGCCAATTCTTTCTGTCGAAGGAGGACTTCTTCTGTGGTCGCACCGCCTTTCACCAACCCTAACTGATCATGAATAAGTGATGCTCCGCCATGAAAACTGACCGATAATCCTTTTGCAATTCTCAGATCAAAATGCGCATTTAGCGAAAGGTCATTCTTTGACCAATCGTACAGGTAATTACTGTAGTCAAGTTCAACATCAATTGATCCCCATTTTTGAATAACTTCATATGAAATGTTCATTGAGTGCATAAAGTGTCCTTCTTCTGTTTTATCAAAAACTGTGGTATCAATATAAGCTGCATATCGGTATCCGATCGTATAAAGCATTCTTAATTGCCGTCTGGTCGATTCAGAATATGGGAACAGGTCATATTCAATACCAGGAAGAATGGAAGAGGCAAAGTTAGTATTGCTGTAGCTGGATGATCCGAAGTAGGCAGATCCTCCATAAGACCAATGATCAGAAATACTGCGGACAATAAGTGAATTTAAGGACTTTGAAGTGTTGGTACTCGTGATAATCTCATCACCCAGGTCAAATTTATCGATTCCGTAATTGTATCTGGCAGAAAGATTGATCTTCCAGTCCTTGGTTATACGTGCTGCTGAGAGATTCGCATTCAGATTTGTTGATTTGTAGCTCTGCTGGCCATCAAACCAACCGTTGCAAGATGCTTTATATACCCAGCTGTTCCACTTATCGGAAGATACAGTTTCGGATAAGGGTTCACTGAAACTGATATCCATATATTTTGAAAGCGGGGTTTTCGCCACATAACGCATCAATCCCATTTTCAGTGTTTTCACTTCTTTCACTCTTATTTCGTCCTGCGTTTCATCCGGGGAGGTAACAAAGGAAAGGGTATCACTCATCCCTTTAAACCCTGCCTGCCCGACAAAGAAATAGGTAAATTCTCGTCCTCCTGAGCCTGTCCTCTGCGACGTTGAAATAATGTAAACACCTGCGTCGTTTATGTCTCTTACATAGTTAATAAAGGGAATGTCCTTACGTACATAATTACTGGCATCCATAAACACATTTAAGGCATCCTTTCTTAATGTATCGGTCTTCAATGTTGCTTCCTGCGAAAAGGCATTGTGAAAAAGAATCGACAGAGTAATAAAAGTCAGTATTTTTTTCATGAATACTTTAAAATTTATGATTTTAAAAAACGGATAAAGATATATAAATATCAGTGATGTAATAATGCTTTACTCTTATTATATTTATTCGGAAACGCTCGTTGAATAGGTATATGAATCAGGAAACATCCATCCAAATAATTCCCTTTTTAAAAGGTTATCCTGTTTATTTATAAGAAAGTAGACTGTTAATTTCAGCTTCTGCACTTCCCTGCCTGAGTATAAATAAATCTTTAACTTTGTGTCCTCTCCTTATGTGATTTAATCCTGAATGCACGTGCACACTAAATGTATTATAAAGATATCCCGGTGGATAGTTTTGGTTGCACTTTTCAGTTGCATGAAAATACATGCTGCCAACGAAATTATTCTTACTGATTCGGGCAGCACCAGATTGAAAGTGATCGAAAGTACGCAAGTAAGGTTAAAGATTTCCAACACTCTCAGCAGTTTTAAAACCACATTGCGGCATACTGAAAATGAAGATTTTGTCGAATTGACGGTTGATTCCTATTCGAAAAATAATAAAATCGGCGCTCCTCAATTACCCGTTTTAAGCAAACTGATTGAAATTCCGGAAGGTTCTAATCCTGAAGTAAAAGTGATCAGTTATGATGTAAAAGACTATAAACTGGCGGATTGGGGTATTACACACAAACTTTTCCCGGTTCAAACTCCGCAGTCAAAAAACAGCAACAGGGTTACACCGTTTGACATGGACAAACAGATTTACACTGCCAACAGCTTTTACGGCGAAGCATTAGCTCGGATTGAAGTTGCAGGGTTTATGCGTGGTGTGCATCTGGCCAACCTGGTTCTTTCGCCTGTTGAATACAATCCTGTTTCGAATACTATGAGGGTGTATGATAACCTTATTGTGGAGGTAAATTTTTCTGGTGCCGGCAGGTTCAAAAGTCAGGAGCATAATTCCGGTAAACAATCGCCTTATTTTAAAAGTGTATTCAGAAATGCACTTAACCACCAACCGGAAGGAGAAACGGCTGCTGAACTTCCGGGTATTCCTGTAAAATTTGTAATTGTATCCGATCTTATGTTTAAAAGCGCGTTGCAACCTTTTATACACTGGAAAACCAAACGCGGATTTAAGGTAATCGAAGCATATACTGACGATCCCGCTGTCGGCAAATCATCAAGCTCGATAAAGGCTTATCTTCAGAATTTGTACACATCAGCCACTGAGGAAGATCCTGCTCCAACATTTGTTTTGTTTGTGGGCGATGTGGATCAGATTCCGGCTTTCGATTGTGGCGATCATGTAAGTGATTTATACTATTGCGAATATACCGGTGATTACCTGCCCGAAGTGTTTTACGGAAGGTTTTCGGCCAATACTGTCGGAGAATTGCTTCCGCAAATCGATAAAACACTGCAGTACGAACAATACCTGATGCCTGATCCTTCGTTTTTGAACCAGGTTGTTATTGCAGCAGGAGCTGATGCAATGCATCAGTTGAGATGGGGAAACGGACAGGCAAATTATGCTACAACAAACTATTTCAATACCGCTCATAACCTGGTGCCGTACACTTATCTCCAGCCTGAGCCAACGGGAAGCAATTACAGTGAAAACATGCGAAACAATATAAGCAACGGGGTTTCGTATGCCTATTATTCGGCTCACGGAAATCCTGAAGGGTGGGCCGATCCTTCTTTTACAATTTCAGATATTGCAAAACTTACGAATGCAGGAAAATATGGTTTGATAATCGGGAATTGTTGCGAAACAAATGTGTATAACAAAAATACTTTTGGAGAAGCGCTTTTAAGGGCCGAAAACAAAGGAGCTTTGGGATATATTGGATCTTCGGGGCTGAGCTACTGGGACGAGGATTATTGGTGGAGTGTCGGGAACGGATCAATAGTTTCGAATCCGACTTTCGAAAATACAGGGCCAGGTGTGTATGATCGCATTTTTCATGATCATGGCGAATCCAGGTCGGAATGGTACAGTACCATGGGTCAGATGGTTTTTGCCGGAAATCTGGCTGTTCAGTCATCAAATTCAGGAATGAAGAAATTTTACTGGGAAACTTACTGCCTCATGGGAGATCCTTCAACTATGATTTATTTCGGAGTGCCTGCTGCTTTAACGGTTAATCACGCTCCATTACTTCCCATGCAATCCTCAACTTTTGAAGTCAGAACTGAACCTTATGCCTCGGTTGCCATCAGTAAAAATAATATGCTGAATGGTGTGGCAATAGCTGATGAGTATGGACTGGCTAAAGTTTCATTGAAACCTTTCTCAGAACCAGGCTATGCATATATTGTAGTCACCATGCAAAACAGGCAGCCATACATTGATAGTGTGAAAGTGGAAACCCCTGAAGGAGCGTTCCTGGTGCTCAAAAATGTAAAAATAAATGATGCCGATGGCAATGGAAATAGCCTGCCCGAGTCGGGGGAATTGCTCACGGCAACCATTAATCTTAGCAACCCTGGTAACTCCGGGGCTGCGACTGCCAAATCGGTACTCAGTACCAACGACAGCTATTTCATCATTCTGGATAGCACTTATGTTTGGCCGGCAATTCCCGCAAACGGTTCAGCTACTGCTGAAAATGCGTTTACATTGCAGACAAGCAATGATGTCCCCGATATGCACAATGCATCTTTTACTTTAAAAACAAAGGTCGATTCAGCTACTTTCAGTTCAGAGTTCAGTTTTCTGGTTTATGCGCCAAAGCTGATCAATGGTACAATGCGTTTCGATGATTCTACTGCTGGTAATGATAACGGGCGAATTGATCCCGGCGAAACGATTTTTATAACCTTGCCCGTAACTAATTCAGGTCATTCCACGTCTGCGGATGTTATTACTCAATTGTTTCTGTTTGGAGATATTGTGACTACAGATTTATCCACACATAAGCTCGGGAATTTGTTACCCGGTGAAACCGGCTATTCAACTTTCGCTTTTAAAGTTGCTCCGGATGTTGCTTTGGGAAGTGTTTTTTCAATATACATTATGGCAACGTCAGGTTCATATAATTCTGTTACAAGCAGAAACCTGGTTATTGGTCTGCGGATCGAGGATTTTGAAACCGGCAATTTTCATAAATTTAAATGGCAATTTAAAGGTGAAAAACCCTGGCAAGTCAGCTCAGCCGTTAAATACGAAAGCTCATATTCAGCAAAATCAGGGGCATTGAATGATTTGGAAAAGAGTGAAATGTTTATGGAAGGGCAGGTGCTTTTCAACGATACAATTTCTTTTTATCGGAAAGTATCTTCTGAAACCGGTTACGATTTTCTCAGATTTTATGTGGATGATCACGAACTAGGGAAATGGAGTGGTAATAAGGACTGGGCAAAGGTTAGTTTTCCTGTTTCGGCGGGCAATCATCGTTTCAGATGGGTATATGAAAAGGATGAAGCAACTATTGCGGGGCTTGATGCTGCCTGGATTGATTATATTCAATTGCCTTCGTTCAGCCAGTCTGATTTAGATGCAGGATCTGTAAAAACAGTGGCTGTGCCTGCAACCATCTGCGCTGGCGAACAATCTCAGCTTTATGTTTTTGCTTCCGGCGATCAATCAGCATGCACATTCAACTGGGAGCCTGCTTCCTCACTTAACCAATCAAGCATTTTTAATCCTTTTGCATCGCCAAACGAAACAACTACCTATAATATATCGGCAGGCAACGCTAAATTATTTGCAACCGGCAAAGTAACGGTTACCGTTGTGCCGGTGCCGGAAACTCCGGTAATTTCGATTTCTGACAATGAATTGATTTCTTCTGAATTATTTGGTAATCAATGGTATAATAGTAATGGCTTGATTCCCGGAGCTATACAACAGAAATACCTACCTGAATTACCTGATACCTATTTTGTAATTGCCAACAATGCTAAAGGTTGCCCTTCGTCAGCATCCAACCTGATTACATTAAATTTTACTGATATAAAAACATCTGTTGAAAATAATTTCCGGGCATATCCAAACCCTTTTACAAACAAACTGTTTATTGATTACTATTTGAAATCTGCAGGTCAGGTAAAAATTATTTTGTACAATTCGCTTGGAAGCGAGATAGAAACCATTAAAGAAAGTGAGAAAACTGCAGGAAATCACAAAGCTTTTTTTGATGGAGGTAATTTAGCAACAGGTTTATACCTTTGTAAAATATTCAATCCTGATGGTGTGTGGTTTGCAAAAGTGATTAAAAATGAAAAGTAAATGAAAATGAAGAAACAATATACATGGCTTGCTTTTTTTGGAGGAATAATTTTGCTTGGTTCAGTATTCGTATTGAAATCCCGGATATCCGAACCGTCTCAGAAAGATAAAATTGCAAATAGCAAATTATTTGATTCAGGATCTGTTAAAAATAATAAAAGCGACAAACTTCCAGGCAGCAATGCCGGTAGTCCTGGCTTTACTCCGATGGATAAAAATGAAAAAGCAACTGCAAAAAGGAGCAACAAAACAATAGCCTCAAGCCCTGAACATAAAGAGAAAAGGGATACCGGATATGAAGAAGCCGATAAACCGGATATGTTCACCCAATATTTCAGGGAAATAACTAAAAGAATAGACGACCAACAGTCGGGCTATAAAATGAATTACAGAACTGTTGAACTGGATAAGGCCCGGCAGACAGCAAAAAAATTGCTCAAACATTCCGAAGCACTTAACTGGATACAACGTGGTCCTGCAAACGTTGGTGGCAGAACACGCGCCCTGATTGTGGACCCTGACGATAATACTTACAATACATGGTTTGCAGGAGCAGTAAGCGGTGGCATGTGGAAAACAACAAACGGAGGCGCTACCTGGCAAATCCTTTCTGATGAAATTTACAACATCAGCTCCATGGCGATGGCTAAATCCAATCACAATACGCTATATGCCGGAACGGGAGAGAGTTTCCCCGGTGGCACGTTTATGGTTGGAAACGGGATTTGGAAATCAATGGATCGGGGCCTTAACTGGGTTCAATTAAGCAGCACAGCTACCAATAGCGATTTTGAATATGTGAACAGACTAATTGTTGATCCTGTAAATGAGAATATTGTTCTGGCTGCTACCCAATCGGGAATACTCAAATCAACCAACGGAGGAGCAACCTGGGTAAAAGTTTTTTTAAGTCGTAATGGAGTTCAGGATCTGGTGGCTGATCCGACAAATTTCAATATCCTGTTCGGTAGCGAGTATACGATTGGTGTTTTACGCTCAACAAATGCAGGTAACAATTGGGTAGTTTCAAATTCAGGATTGGAGGCTGGAACCCGGTTCGAAATATCCGTTTCGCCGGTTAATCACAATAACGTTTTTGTGAGTGGTGATATTTCGGAATCAGCATCAAAAGTGTATATGTCAAATGATAATGGTATAACATGGAAACGGTTCAACAATTCCCAGAATTTTTTGGGAGGACAAGGCGAGTACAATAACGCCATAGCTGCCCATCCATATAATGCCGATGAAGTTTTTGTAGGGGGTGTTGATATATGGAAATTGAAATTCAACGGTTCGCAGACAGCATCCGCTCCGCTTATAACTAATTGCTATCCGGTAAATGCAAGTTTCCTGAATTTCGTGAACTTCGGAGGTGACTTTTTAGGTGGAGGTATGAGTTCGGTAGAGGGTACCAATGTAAGCAGCGACCTTTGGCTTCCTGTTGAAATCCGTTTTGGAAGCGGCTTAAAACAAAAAGCACACCGGTTTGTAGTTCCTGATAACGCTACTTCGGGTGTTCCGGCTGCAAACTATACTTATGTTGATTATGTAAATGTACCTTTCCAGGTTTGGGATGTAAAAAATAACAGAAAACTAATGGTTTCATTCAGGGACCAGGAAAAAGATGGCGCCTTTAACCTATATCCGAGAACGAGTAGTGATGCTTACGGTAAGCTTGGAAGGGAATATATGTATGTGCATTCTATTTCTTATGATTCTGCGGCGCCCAATCCCAACATTGTGGCTTCCACCAACGGTGGGCATTTATACAAAACACTTTATATGTTTTGGCCCGGTCTGGAGCCTGGTGAAACCTGGGCGCCTGATAATTTACCATCATCAAAAATTGTTGTTGATTATGGAACTGTAACGCTTTTTAATGGTGTAAAAACAAGTGTTTCCGATGCCTATCAAAATAACAACGGGCCTAATAACTACGATCAAAATGCCGGCCTGGGTAAAACTGTTATTCCCGGTCTTCATCCCGATCATCATAATATTATCATTATTCCTTTGGGGAACGGGAATTTTAAAATGATAGAGGCTAATGATGGCGGCCTTGCTGTTTCCAATAACAATGGTGTTACTTTTAAGCAGGTTCCAACCAATTATATTACAACCCAGTTTTATGGTGTAGCCAAGCACCCAATTGCTAATGAATACATCGGTGGTATGCAGGATAACGGTACATGGCGATCGCCACCAAACGAAAATGCCTCAGGTTCATCCAAATATCTGTTCCAGATTGCCGGCGATGGCTTTGAGTGTTTGTGGCATCCGACCAAACCACAGAATATACTTGGAAGTATTTATAACAATGCCATCAAAAGAACTTCCGATGGTGGGAAAACCTGGGTTAAATCTACAGGAATTACAGCAGAAGACGGCCCGTTTATTACCAAACTCTCAGCTTCCAGGGAGAATCCGGACCTGGTTTTTGCTGTGTCAAAAGCAGGAGTTTATCGTTCGGTAAATTTTGGATTAACTTTTAGCAATAAACCTATTTCAACAAATTGGGTGATAAATAGTACCATATCAAGTTCACATCATGTGGAAGTTTCACTTGCCAACGGAAATTTCGTATGGGCCGGTGGCGGTATGTCAAAAAGCTCAGGGATGCAAATGCAGGTTTCAACGGATCAGGGCCTTACGTTCCACCCGGTTGATGATTTTTCAGTTGTTGCAATGAATTCCTTTATAAGCGGGCTTGCCACACATCCAACTGAAGATTCAACAGCTTATGCATTATTCTCGGTCAGCGATGCCCCAAAAGTACTTCGTACAAAAAACCTGGGCCTGAGCTGGCAGGACATTTCCGGCTTTGGTACAAATCGCGAAAGCTCAAATGGATTCCCCGATGTAGTGGTTCATTCATTGCTGGTAATGCCGCATAACCCTGATATAATATGGGTTGGAACTGATATTGGTATATTTGAATCAACCGATAACGGATTGAGCTGGCATATTGTTGGTAATGGTATGCCGGCAGTATCAGTGTACCAGATGAAAATAAGTGGTGATCAGGTTGTTATTGCCACGCATGGCAGGGGGATATGGACAGTTGACATTCCCGAGATAAATAAAGCGCCTTTTGTAAGTGCATTTACACAGGTTGAAGCACTGAATCTTTCAATAGCAGCAAATCTGAAAGTTGATTATGATTCGGTTCAGGTTTATACTGACGGCGCTAAATATTCAGCTGTTACCAACACAACTATCGGCACAAATAGCTTCCCTGTTTCTGTAACTTCTGATGGAGTTCATGTTGCACACATCATTGGTTTTATTAACGGAACAGCATACAGGTCCAACACAATTAATATCAATTTTACTTCCAGCTCTTTTGGGGTTGATTTAATAAGTGAAACAAATCGGACGGAACTATATCCCAACCCGGCAAGTGACTTTTTCGTGTTTGATATAGATGCAAAATACAAAAAATACCGGGTTGAGATTTTTAATTTAAACGGGCAGAAGGTACTTTCCCTTGAAAACAATAATGCATTAAAAAACATGGTAAACGTTGGTTTCTTGCAGGATGGAGTATATCTTGTAAACTTGTATTTTGATAATAGGAAGACAACTAAGAAGTTGATAATTAAAAAATAAATATTGGAAAGGGACGAAAATTAATTTTCGTCCTTTTTTAATATTCCGGTTTAATATTCCGATTTGTACAGATAAAAATATCTTGTTTTTAAGATTAAAACAAATAATAACAAGGTTATAAACACTCACGAAGTCTTTTTAATCAGTAATCGCATTTCAGTAAAAAGTTTTTATACTTTTATTTTTTTTAAGTCAGCAGAATTTTCATGCATATTCCTATACTTTTCAATCCAAAATTGACAATGAAAAAATTACTCTTGCTCAGCCTTTTCATAGTTTTTGAAACAGCTTTCCTGCACGCACAAAACACCTTGTTAACAGTAGCTGAAAAATCAGGATTTGAGTCAACTTCCAATTATGCGGACATACAACTTTTTATAAAGGAATTAACTAAAAATTCAAAGAATATCAGAGTTGAAAACATTGCTAAAACCACCGAAGGGCGTGATGTCCCTCTTATGATCATAGGGAATCCATTGCCGAAATCGCCGGCTGATTTGCTTAATGATAAACGCATAGTAGTTTATATTCAGGCCAATATTCATGCCGGCGAAGTGGAAGGCAAAGAAGCCAGCCAGATGCTGGCGCGGGATCTGGTTAAAGGGTTAAATAATGATATTCTGAAAAAAGTTGTTGTGCTAATTTGCCCTGATTTTAATGCCGATGGGAACGAAGCCATCAGTACTCAGAACCGGACTCATCAGAATGGGCCCAAAAACGGAGTCGGGGTACGTTACAATGGGCAGATGCTCGATTTGAATCGTGATGCCATCAAACTCGAAACTCCCGAAATGCAGGGAATGATCAAAAATGTGCTTTGCAAATGGGATCCATCGGTTATGGTCGACTGCCACACTACCAATGGTTCGTACCACGAAGAACCTGTTACATTTACCTGGATGATGAACCCTTCCGGCAGTCAGCAACTGATTAATTATATGCGTGACCTCATGATGCCGGCGGTTTCAGAGATTTTATCGGGTAAATATAATGTTGATAACTGTTTCTACGGTGAATTTACGGATCTGAAACACCCGGAAAACGGTTGGATTGACGATGCATCTGAAGCACGATACGTTACAAATTATATTGGTGTTCGCAACCGGCTGGCTATCCTCAACGAAAACTATGTGTATGCCGATTACAAAACGAGGGTGCTAGGTTGTTATGGACTCTTACATTCCATTCTCGCATATTCTGCTTCTCATTCGGATGAAATAAAAACAATGTTGAAAAAAGTGGATCTGCAAACCATAAACAGGGGTGCAAACCCTTCATTGTCTGACTCATTCCCAATTGAATATGCAGTTAAACCAACTCCGGAAAAAATAAAGGTTAAGGCTTATGAGGTGGATGTAGTGACAGATGCAAATGGCAGGGAACAACTCCATAAAAGTGATCGCAAAAGACTGGTTACTGCTCCTTACCTTGCTGATTATTATTCTACTAAGAGCGTTTCTCTTCCCTATGCTTACCTTATCAAACTCTATGATCCAACGGTTGCTAATCTTTTATTGAAACATGGCATAAAGGTGGAGAAACTCATACAGGCCGCCACTCTTGAGGTTGAATCATTTAAAATTACTGATCTGAAACCATCAGAACGGTTGAACCAGGGACATTATACAAATACTGTAAAAGGCGCGATGGTAAAGGATACTGTTGATTTCGTAGCCGGAACTTATGTAGTCCGCATGGCTCAGCCACTGGCAAATATAGCAGCCTATATGCTCGAACCTCAAACCACAGATGCCTTAATTCTGTGGAATTATTTCGATAAATACCTGGTTCCGCAATGGGGCCGGGGATATAACAAATATCCTGTTTACAGGCTAATGAAAAAAATGGAATTGAAAACACAGGTTGTAAAATAGAATCTGCTTAAAAAAAGCTTAGCTATTTATATAGATATTTTTGCACTTAAAAAATTAGCCTCACTTTTTAAAATTGTCGATTACCGTTTACGGTCAGAATAAACCAATTGAAAAAGCCAACTACGATTTGGCATCACGTTTTTCGCCTAAGAAACTTGAAAAAATGGTTTTCAGCACTGCCGTTGATGCCCATTGGTTGAAAAACAGCGATCGTTTCTGGTATTCTTACCAAACTACCAATGGGAAAATATATTACATCGTTGATCCGGCATCGAAATCAAAAAAAGTGCTATTTGACAATGCCAACATGGCTGCACAAATGTCGAGATTAACTAAAGACCCTTTCGATGCTCAAAATCTTTCAATTGATAAGATTAAGTTCATTAAAAACGAATCAATTATCCAATTCGAGATAATGAGTAAACTCATTGATGAAGATAAGAAAGATGATGAAGACAAGAATGATGATGAAGAAAACGATATGAAGAAAGAGAAAAAGGATGGGGTTAAGAAAAAAGCAAAAAAAACTTTTTATTTCGAGTATGACTTCAAAACCACCAAATTAACGCTGCTTGAAGATTATAAAAAACCGAAAGACAATCCGAAGTGGGCAAACATATCGCCCGATGGAGAAAAAGTAGTTTTCATGAAGCATCAAAACCTCTATTGGATGGATAAGGCAAACTATGAAAAAGCGTTAAAAAAGGAGAAGGATTCAACCATTATTGAACATCAGCTAACCAAAAATGGAGAAAAAGATTACAGCTATGGTTTTACCCGGGAAAATGAGGATAATGTAGATGAAATTAAAAATAAAGATAAAAGAAAACCTACAAATATCATCTGGTCGCACGATTCAAAAATGTTTTCGATGATAAGGACAGATTCGCGCAAAGTAAAAGATTTATGGGTCATCAAAACTTTATCAAACCCACGGCCAACCATTGAAACCTACAAATATGATATGCCCGGCGAGAAAGAAGTGCCGATAGATGAGCTCCTGGTATACAATTGGGCCGCTGATACAATGATTATTGTTGATACAAAAGCTTTCAACGATCAAAGTGTTTCAATCAGCAGGTTTCCTCGTCTGGCAAAAGAAAAGGATGACGATTATGTAGCGCAAAAATGGCTGTCAAAAACGAACGATAAGCTTTATTTTACCAGGATATCGCGCGATTTAAAACGATTGGATGTTTGTGTTGCCGATCCTTTAACCGGCAAAGTTAAAGTGCTGATCGAGGAAAGGCAAAACTCCTATATTGAATCCAAAAACATCAAATTGGTTAATAACGGCAGCGAACTGATTTTTTGGTCGGAGCGCGATGGGTGGGGACATTTATATCTTTATGACGGAGATGGGAAATTAAAAAACCAGATAACCACCGGCGCATTCCATTGCGAAAACATCGAGGGTATTGATGAAACCAACAAAGTGGTGTATTTCACTGCAAACAACATAGAGCCCAATGAAGATCCTTATTATCTCCATCTTTATCGTATTAATCTTGACGGTTCCGGGCTTAAATGCCTGAATACCGGCAATTATGACAATGCAATAAGCATGTCCGACTCCTATAAGTATTTTGTGAATAATTATTCGAGAGTAAATACAACACCTGAATCTTCTGTAATGGATAACGTGGGAAATAAATTATCCAACCTGGAAAAAGCGGATTTATCAATGCTATTTCAGGCAGGATATAAATTTCCTGAAACTTTTACGGTTAAAGCAGCTGATGGCATTACAGATCTTTATGGTGTGATGTATAAACCTTTCGATTTTGATTCAACCAGACTCTACCCCATTATTGAGTATGTTTACCCAGGTCCACAGACCGAAGCAGTAAATAAAGCATTTTCAGCACGCATGGACAGGACGGATCGCTTGGCTCAGTTTGGTTTTGTAGTTGTTACGGTAGGTAACAGAGGAGGAAATCCAAGCCGGTCAAAATGGTATCACAATTTCGGGTATGGCAATTTACGCGCTTATGGATTGGCAGATAAAAAAACAACAGTTGAACAATTGTCATATCGGCACAAATATATTGATATCAATAAAGTTGGAATTCATGGACATTCCGGTGGTGGTTTTATGTCAACAGCAGCCATGCTTACATATCCTGACTTTTACAAAGTAGCAGTTTCGAATGCAGGTAATCATGAAAATAATATTTATAACCGTGATTGGAGCGAAAAGCACGATGGCGTGAAGGAAATAATCGATAGCCTTGGAAAATCAAAATTTGAATATGACATCGACAAAAACAGTGAAATCGCAAAAAATCTAAAAGGACATTTGCTTCTCACAACGGGTGAGATTGATGATAATGTTCATCCGGGGAACACTTTAAGAATGGCAAATGCACTGATAAAGGCTAACAAACGTTTCGATTTCTTTATGTTACCGGGTCAAAGGCATAGTTACGGCGATATGACTGAGTATCATTTCTGGCTTAGCAGTGATTATTTTTGCAAATATTTGATTGGCGATTTCTCTGCGGATATTGATAACAGCCGAATGAATAATGAAATTGAACTTAAGTAGATTTGTTTCACCTCATTAAAAACAAATAGATGAGAGCGTTACAATAATTTAAGTTTTTGTAACGCTCTTTTTTATTTTGATTGGTTGACTGGCGGAAGAGATAAGTTGGTTAATGTTAAAAAAGTTCATGGCGGCAAAAGGTAACCAAACGGTAAAATAATTTTATCCCTACCATAAAGGATCCTTGCGTGTAATAGAGAAATCTCGAAATAACAAGCCTTTTTCTGAACGGCTATTTTTGCGGATAGTAAATTTCCAATATTTTAGCTTTTCCCTGTGGTACAATACTAACGCGTTCCATTATTGCAGGAATTAGCATAACCTCTCCGGCTTTTAAGGTTTCGGTACCGCTATTATATTCTACAAGGCATTTGCCTTCGGCACACTGAAGGATAACAAACGAATCCAGCCCACTGTAGTCCTTGATGACAGGAGAGTCAAAATCAATAATACTTGTGTTAAAATAAGTACTTTCAACAACCGGAACCGTTTTGTTAAACGCCGGTTCATATTCAGTTCTGTAACTTTCGTGTTTGGCAAAATCGAGTGCATCAAGAGCCAGGTCCGTGTGAAGCTGACGGGAAACACCTTTATCATCAACCCTATCAAAATCATAAATACGGTAAGTCAGGTCGCTGGTTTGCTGAATCTCAAAAAGCAGTAATCCGGGTCCTAAGGCATGTACACGGCCGGCAGGCATAAAATATACGTCGCCTTTATGAACCTTCTCATAATTCATAATGTCTTTAATGGTCCCATTATTGAGATTCGAAAGATACAGTTCAGCGTTCATTTCGCGACTGAACCCGCTGATCAACTCAGCTCCGGGATCGGCATCAACGATATACCACATTTCCGTTTTCCCCAAATCATTGTGACGGATTTTGGCCAGTTCATCATCAGGATGCACCTGTATAGAGAGCCAGTCGTTCGAATTCAATATTTTTATAAGCAAAGGGAATTTGCTGCCATATTTTTCGAAAACTGCCTCTCCAACCAGGTCGCCCATATAAGTATCGATAAGTTCATCAAGCTGATTTTCGGCCAGAAAACCGTTTTGCACCACGCTGATTTCCTCACCGTATCCTGACAATACCCATGCTTCGCCACAATTGGGCAAGGGAGCATAGTCCATACCAAAAACAGTGTGTATTTTATCTCCGCCCCATATTTTCTCTTTAAAAATGGGGTTGAATTTCAGTGGATATAAGTCGTTCATTGTAACTTTGGTTCTATATGTATCAATGTGCTAAAATGAAAACATTTTTCATTTCATACTCCAAAAGTACAATTTTAACTGTTTCGGTCGAAAGGCTGGTTTGAATAGCCTTTTTTGGAAGCATCCGAAACCCGAAATAAAGTACTTTTGCCAATACAACTTTTAGCGTGAGCATTCATGGATTCACTTTAAAAGTAAAT
>CAJDUB010000009.1_pt1 | contig 28577 bp, 21 predicted proteins | sample 7390251 | NCBI WGS metagenome assembly CAJDUB01 (sample SAMEA7055665, study PRJEB34461) | soil metagenome | biome: terrestrial ecosystem; feature: Peninsula; material: soil | place: Antarctica | collected 2016
CCGTTCCATTTACTGGCGCTGGCTACGCTTGGAATTGTTGGTTCATCATTTGCCATGTTGCTGATGAATAGCCTTATCCGGCATTCATCTCCTGTTGGAGCATCATCGGTTACATATATCATTCCCATTTTTGCTATTATTTGGGGTTTGTTGTATGGTGAAAAAGTGACCATGCTCCATCTTATTTTTATGGGCGTTGTGCTGGCTGGCGTTTATCTTATCAATTGGAAACAAAAAATTAAAATAGCAAAAGGCTGAAAAACAGGTCACTTTTATATAAAGTTTAATTTAAAGTAGAAAGCGGAAACATTGTAGATAATAAAAGGATGGGAAGTAAATCGGGTACTTCGTGCTTTTTACCTTGGTGTTTAATAGAGCCTAGCTAATTAGTAATTCATTTAATTACAGTGTATTAAACTAATCAGTTTGTTTTATATTGTAAATTTGATAGAACATTATTCCACTCAGTATTTCTATCTCAGTAATACATTTTCATCAGTCAGGGTATTTAAATTCTTAAACTGTCTTAAAATCAATTATTATTCAATACAACCTAAAGCCACTCCCAATCATTTTCCTCCTTTTTGCGCTGAGTTATTTTATGCTTAACCCGTAAACCAGTTTTACCTTTTGCTTTAAACATCGTAAGTACTCTTTCCGGTTTATCCTGTTTCCAGGAATCGAATAACTGTAATTGCTGCAAAACTCTGAGCACTTGTACTATGGTGATGAGTGAAGTTGCTGTTTTGCCATTTTCAAGTTCATATATTGCACTGCGGGAAAGTCCCGCTTGCCTGGCAAGCTTTTCCTGGGTAAGTTTTTGACTTATGCGAATTTGCCTGAGATTTATTCCCAGTTCAGTAACTATAGCCTGATCACTCATGCTGTACCAATTTGTTGAATTCTTTTCTGCTTCCATATTTCAAAGTTGATTTAAGATGAAGCCTATAGGATACAAATGAAATTGATATAATTGCAAAATGTAGCCAATAGACTACAAATATAATAAAGTATTTTTAAATTCCGTTCTTGCTAAAATATATTTTAAATTCCGTGACTACTAAAAGCATTAAACTGGCAATAGTTCAAATAGCTATTAAACATAACGGATTATTGCGTAACTTTGAAAAGTTAAGCCTTTAAGCTAGTTAATCAATTTCTTGAAATGAGCTTAACCAGGATATTATCTGAATTACAAGCAAATGAGAGAACTTACTATTTTACTGGCTGAGGATGATGAGTTGAGTCAAAAAGTAACCACGTTTTACCTGAAGCGTTATGGACATGAAGTGGATATTGCAAAAAACGGAATTGAAGCTGTGAACTGTTTTAAGGATAAAAAATATGATCTTATTTTAATGGATATACAAATGCCCGAAATGGATGGTCTCCAGGCAGCAACGGAAATCAGGAGATTAGAAAAGGATTATCCTGCAAAAGGACATACTATTATTATTGCAATCACAACAAATCCGGATAAAGTTTTAATATATAAATCCGGAATGGATGGGTATACACAAAAACCATTTAGTTTTAATGGATTAAACACATTATTGAGCGAGCACAACTTAATGTAGTTTTTCTGCCATTAAACCTATTTATTGTTATCGAGGTAGATATAAAAATACAGAAAAGTTCCCTTACTTCTTATTAGATACCTTTAGAGCATAATCCATCATTATAAAAGCTGTGCTCTACCAACTGAGCTACGACACCGTTTTGATAGGGACTGCAAAAGTAGCATTATTTTTTAAAAACCTATAGTTTTGGCAAAGATTTTTTAATTAAAGTGAAAAAAACAAAGATTTTTTAAAAAACTATGCAAAAAAAACTTTGGTTTAGTTTGGGAGTTAAAAAAACTCCCTATATTTGCAGCCCATTAAGAAATTTATAATCAATTCATTAAAACATTTTGAAAAATGACTAAAGCAGAAATCGTTGCTGAAATAGCCAGTAAAACAAACATTGAAAAAGTTGCTGTACAGCAGACCGTAGAATCATTCATGGATGCTATAAAAAAAGCAATGTCTGATGGTGAGAATGTTTACCTCAGAGGTTTTGGAAGTTTTGTTGTAAAACAAAGAGCTGAGAAAACCGGTCGTAATATTTCAAAGAATACTACTATCATTATTCCTGCACACAATATTCCTTCATTTAAACCGGCAAAGGTTTTTGTTAACGAAGTGAAGAATAAAGTAAAGTAATCTAGAATACCGATCCTTAATAAGTAAATCATGCCAAGCGGAAAGAAAAGAAAGAGACATAAAATGTCGACGCATAAACGCAAAAAACGTTTACGCAAGAATCGCCATAAGAAGAAATAACCACGATTAAACTTTATGATTTCATCACATGAAACGTGTGTTATTTCATGTGATGAATTTTTTTTACTTAACCTATACCCACACATCACTATACACCAGGTATTATGATGTGTTAATGGTGTAAATATCTGAAAAGCTAATATAGCTGTGGTAAACAAGGAATTAATTATAAATGCTGAATCTTCCGAAGTCAACATCGCCCTTCTTGAGGACAAAGTATTAGTAGAACTCAACAAAGAAAAAACCAATAACAGCTTTGCTGTTGGCGATGTATATCTGGGCCGCATTAAAAAAATAATGCCCGGACTCAATGCTGCTTTTGTTGATGTAGGCTACGAAAAAGATGCTTTTTTGCACTACCTCGACCTAGGGCCGCAAATAAACTCTTTTCAGAAATATACCCGTAATGCATTGACTGGTAAAGATGCCCAGGTCATGATGCAGGAATTTGAAGTAGAACCTGATATTGAAAAAACAGGTAAAATTTCGCAGGTTCTTTCTCCTAACCAGCAAATTCTGGTACAGATTGCCAAGGAACCTATTTCAACTAAAGGACCGCGTATTTCATCCGAAATTTCTTTTGCCGGCCGTTATCTGGTGCTGGTTCCTTTTAGTAACAGGCTATCCATTTCCCAAAAAATAAAAAGCGCTGATGAACGCAATCGTCTGAAAAGACTTATATCGAGCATCCGGCCTAAAAATTATGGCGTTATTATCCGCACTGTTGCCGAAGGTAAACGTGTGGCTGATCTGGATGCTGATTTGAATGCCCTTGTTCAGAAATGGGAATCGGTAGCACAAAAAATGTATGGTGCCAAGCCACCTCAAAAAATTGTAAGCGAACTTGATCGTACATCAGCAATCCTGCGTGATATGCTGAACGAATCGTTTAATAATATTCATGTTGACGATCCGAATGTTGCTGAAGAAGTAAAGAATTATATCCGTACGATTTCTCCCGATAAAGTTGACATTGTTAAGGTTTATAAAGGCAAGATTCCGATTTTCGATAATTTTGGTATTGATAAGCAGATTAAAAACTCTTTTGGTAAAATAGTTACCATAAAAAGCGGGGTTTACCTTATTATTGAACACACCGAAGCTCTTCACGTAATAGATGTAAACAGCGGTCACAAAGTAAACAGCGACAGCAGCCAGGAGGAAAATGCCCTTGCTGTAAACCTCGAAGCTGCCAATGAAATTGCCCGTCAGCTTCGTCTGCGCGATATGGGAGGCATTATTGTAGTCGATTTTATCGATATGCACGAAGGCACTAACCGCCGGAAACTTTATCAAAGGCTGAAAGATGAGATGGCAAAAGATAATGCCAAACATACTATTCTGCCTCCGAGTAAATTTGGATTGGTTCAGCTTACTCGTCAGCGTGTACGCCCTGAAACTAATGTTGCTATTCTCGAAAAATGCCCTACTTGTGGAGGTACCGGCGAAATAAAGCCCAGTATTTTACTTACTGACGAAATCGAAAATAATATTCAATATCTCCTGCAGGATCAGAACGAAGAATACTTGATGATTAACCTGCATCCTTTCGTTTGTGCTTTCTTAAAACAAGGCGGACTTCTTCGTTCCATTCAATGGAAATGGTATTTTAAATATAAAAAGTGGATAAACCTTAATCCCGTAAATTCCTTCCAGTTAACAGACTACAGGTTTTTAAACAAAAACAAGGACGAAATTAAAATGTAATTGAAAAGGCTCCGTGAAGGAGCCTTTTTCAATTTAAGATAGTTATTCTATTTCACAAAAGCGACTTCATATTCCATTGTAATTAGAATATCAGCTTTCGGCCTCAGCGCTTTCACCATCTGATGTTCCTGTTCAAGTACTGCCATCCGGTATTCATTTTGTGGCTCTTTGCCACGGACAACCTGGGCTTTCTTGGTTTCATGATAGGTGAGTTCAATAAAAATACTTAAGTCAATGCCTTCGGTTTTAATGGCATATAATCCGTCAACAACAATCATATCAATAGTTGAATAATCGGTTGTGAGTTGATCGACCTGTTCGGTAACCAGGTCAACACAAGGACCGGTTGAAAGTTTACCTGCCTTAAACTCCTCAATATTGCGGTAAATAGTATCCCAGTCATATTCGCCATAACCAACCACGTTTTGAATTCCGTTTTCCTTTCTCCATTCAGTGCGCAGAAGCGGAAGAATACGGTAATAATTGTCAATATGAATTGGTTTGGCAAAAATTCCATGCTTTCGCAACCCTTTGGCAATTACATGTGCTAACTCCGATTTCCCAGATCCGGATTCACCGGAAATACCGATCATCATTTTAGGTTTCCGGTTGGCAAGAATATGATCGATAACTATTTCACCAGCTTTTTGGTGCTTTTCGGTAATCAAGAGTACGTCGCCTAACATTGTTCTTTATTTTTTAAAAATGAATTATTTTTGTTGAGTCGTGTGAATGCTTGAGTTTCAGATCTGATCTATCAAAATTTAATTTTACAAAGATAAAACACTATCTTTTCCTTTCGTAATATTGAGCTTTATATCGTTTACAACAATTTCTGCATCTTTATCTGAAATAACAACAATATCTTTTTTAGTCAGTTTAAAACTGAAACGTGTTCCTTTAAAAGAGAGTCCAAAACTGAGTGATTCCCATGCATCAGGCAATGATGGTTTCATTGACAGATATTGTTGATCGAATGAGATTCCTGCAAAAGTGCTTAACGCGATAAGAATCGTGCCTGCCATTACCCCCGCATGAATTCCTTCGGCAGTAGTACCGCCCTGGATATCCACATAGTCGCTAGCCAATGCATCGGAATAAAGACTCCAACTCATATCCCTGTTTCCAGCAATGGATGCCAGGCGTGCGTGTACAATGCGGCTAAGTGTTGAACCATGAGAGGTCCGGCCAAAATAATATTCGAGGTTAAGCTGCAGATAATCAGAAGGTAAAGTATATCCTAACCCGGAAAGCAAACTATCAACTTCTGACTTTTCCAGATTATAGAACGTCATCAGTGTATCTGCTTGTTTGGATACTTTAAATTCATCAGGTGTAAGACCTTCAGCCTTCAGAATGCGGTCCATACGTGAAATATTGCCGTATTTCTTTTTGTAAAAGTCCCAATCCAGTTCTTTAAGGTCAAAATATCCCTCGTATTGCGCGATGATTCCTTCTTCATTAATGTCAATGTAAAGTTTCCCTGCTATTTTATTCCAAAAATCAAGTTCCTCAGCGTTGAAACCAAGTTTTTCAAACTCTGCCAATCCATTTTCACCATATGATTCAAGAATCAAGGCAGCCTTTCGAAAAGCCCACGCTGTCATAAGATTGGTGTAAGCGTTGTTATTTAAGCCACCTTCTTTGGAATTTGGATACTGCTCATGAAACTCATCAGGACCCATTACTTTGGTAAGATCGTAACGCTGCCGTTTCTCATTCCAATGGCATTTACTTGCCCAGAACCTGCATATCTGTAGGAATACTTCGGTGCCGTACGATTTCATAAAGTTATGATCCTCAGTAATCTGGTAGTATTGCCAGATATTAAAAGCTACTGCCAGCGAAACATGCCGCTGCAGGGAACTATGGTCAATATCCCAGTGCCCGTTGAGAGGATTGAGATGGATAACCTGTGTTTCCTCACGACCATCGGATCCACTCTGCCATGCATACATCGCTCCAGAATAACCATATTCTTTTGCGTACTCTTTGGATTTGTCAAGCCTGCGATACCGATACATCAGCATTGATTTTGCTACTTCGGGGAGGTTAATATCATACAAAGGCAGGATAAAAAGTTCATCCCAGAAAATATGCCCCCGATATGCTTCGCCATGCAGCCCTCGTGCCGTGATGCTGGCATCGATGCTGCTGTTGTTTGGCGACATACTTACCATCAGGTGATACAAATGAAGCCTTAAGAGTTTTTGTGAAAAACGGTCGCCGGTAATTTTCATGTCGATTTTATCCCAGATTTTATCCCAGGCCAAAATACTTTCAGAAAGAAGACGATCGAAATCACCTGAAACAGTATCTAATTTAGTATTTGCGGATGCCAGAGGATCTGATACATCATCCTTTTTCGAGGTATAGATAGCAACCTTTTTCACGAGAGTTACAGTTTGTTCCTTTTGCAGATTAAATGATGCCGTGCTTAAAACAACCGCAGGCGAAATGGAGTGATACATTTCAACGCCTGATGAAATACCGTTCTGAAAGAAAAAATGATCGGCAGCTTCGGCAATCCGGATTTCTGATTGAGTTGTAGAGAGCATTACAAATTGCCTATCACCTGAGGCTCCCTGTTCAGCTGGTTTCAGATGTTGCTGGTTGAGTGATTTGTATCGTTCAACTCCATCATTGATAATAGCGCCGTTAATCACTGTTTTGATAGTTATTTTTCCGCTGTAATTTAATGGTGTTACTGTATACTGAAGAGCTGACAAATGTGGATCAGCCATTGAGGCAAACCTTTTTGATTCAAGTAAGGTTTCGTTTCCGTTTTCGTCTTTTATCTTTATCGTTCGGGATAACAACCCTGACTTAAAATCAAGTTTTCGTTGGACAGAAATAATTTCGCTGTTATTAATATCAAACCATTTACCATCGTTAATGCAGAAAGTAACCGGCAACCAATTAGGTACATTTACAAAATCTTCGTTCCATATATCTCTCCCAGAAATAGGAGTGCTCAGTCGGTTGTAAAGGCCTGCGATATATGTCCCCGGGTAATTTATGGCATTGGCATCGGATTCGTCCATTGCTCCGCGTGTGCCGAAATATCCGTTTCCGATGGTTAGCAAAGCTTCGCGAGTACGTTCCTTTTCGGGTTCATAGGTATTGTAGGTAATATTCCAACCATCAGCTTCAATTCCATTTTTAAACCAGTTATTCAGCTCTTCTAAGGATGTTTTGGATATATCATCAACTACAATATCAGCTCCGTTTATAAGCAGTTCTTTTTCATTTTCCTCCCGTGCTAAACCCAATACTAGCCCAAAATTTCCTGCTTTGCCTGCTGCAACGCCCGAAGTAGCATCTTCAACCACAATAGCATTATGAGGTTTTACGCCCAGGTTAGCGGCTGCCGTTGTGAAAATATCAGGTTCCGGTTTTCCTTTAAGCCCTAATTCCGCAGATACAACTCCATCCACACGTGTTTCAATAAGCGGCATCAGTCCGGCAGCTTCCAGCACAGATTCACAATTTTTACTTGACGAAGCTACACCAACTTTCACACCAGCTTTTTTCAGATCATGAATCAATTGAACCGTTGATTCATACACACTAACTCCATCGCGTTTCAGAACTTCATTAAAAGTGATATTTTTCCGGTTGCCTAAACCACACACAGTTTCCGATTCAACAGGATCAGAAGGATCGCCAAAAGGAATATGAATCCCACGCGATTCGAGGAAAGATTTTACTCCTTCGTAACGAGGCTTCCCATCAACATAAGGAAGGTAGTCGTCTTTTTGTGTAAATTCCTTAAATGGTTCGCCAAACTCTTTTTCACGCTGATGCAGGTAATCGTCGAACATTTTTTTCCAGGCATGGCTATGAACCAGGGCTGTGCGGGTTATTACACCATCAAGATCGAAAATTACAGCTTCGAAAAGGTATTTGGCTGACATGGGGATTTTTTTTAAGGTAATGAAGCTAAGTATTTATTTTTAAGGTATTATTTAAGGATCAAAACGTAAGAAATTTACAAGTTTTTTAAATTGCAAGGTTTAAATTCAAAGTTCCAGGTTCCAATTGGAAAAAGCTCATAGGAAATTCCTGTTTAATAAATTTTGAATTTATAGCTTTGATTTTGAGATTTGGAATTTAACATCAAGATCACATAATATGTCACATATGCTATAAAAGCACTTTGAAACCTGTTAACTGATTTTAATCCAGCTAAATCCATAAGGATCAATATTATGAAGAATTGACCTGCTAAAAACATCCACATTCTTCTCTGCTAATGCTGGTAATGCAATGCTGATAGCCTGACCAGTCATATTATGAATGATAAACCATTTTTCATTTTTCCAGGAACGAATAAACGATAGTAGTTCTCCGTTTTTGCTATCAGGAAGTGTTATGAATTCGATGCTGCCGCGGCCAAAGGTTTTATGTCGATTGCGGATGTACAGCATAGTTTTTAACTTAGTATAGATATGGCTGCTGAAGCTATCAGGGTTTTTAAGGTTTTGTGCCAGTTCTTCCCAATTAATTTTTCCACGGACCAAAAAACGGGTATCATCTTTACCTGTTAGACAGATCATCTCGTTATAATAGGCTTCGTCGTTGAGTTTTCCGAATTCGTCACCATAATAAATAACCGGTGTTCCGGGAAGTGTCAGGATTATTGAATATGCCAGCAGGATACGGCGTTCGTCGCGCTGCATAAGTTCCGAAAGCCGTGCAGAAATACCCTCTCCCATACGGAAATCCCATTCAGGTTTCAGGCAATATTGTTTATGAAGATATTTACGTTCTTGCTCAGTAACATATACCAGTTCGAGGCTCAGTTCGTCATGACAACGCAGGAATGTGAACCACTGCCCACTTTCGGGCAGTTCGGGGGTAAATTCTTTTGAAAGGGTTTCTTCGATAGGCTTGCCGCTTTGCATGGCAATGGATTTGAATATCCGCGGCATCAGGGGAAAGTGATAGGCTGCCTGGCATTCGTCGCCATTCCCCATATATTCTACAACCTGGGCTGGCTGCTGACAAGCTTCGGCTAACAGAAGTGTGCCCGGTTTACTATAATCAAGTATTGCCCTGAAAAATTTTACAACCAGATGAGTCTTCGGAAGGTTTTCACATTCGGAGCCTTCTTCTTTCCAGATATAGGGAGTTGCATCGGCTCTGAATCCGTCAACACCTGCATGTTGCCAAAATAACAACACCTTGCTAATTTCTAGCAAAACTTTAGGGTTTTTGTAATTCAAATCGGGCTGAAAACTGAAAAAACGATGAAAGTAGTATTCATCTCCATTTTTCTCCCAGTTTGATGCTTCAATACCTTTAAAGATTATCCGTGCATCGCTGTATAAACTGTTGTCCTTTGACCAGATGTAATAGTCTCTGTAGGGATTATCTTTTGATTTTAATGCTTCACTAAACCAGGGATGTTCATCGGAAGTGTGATTCATAGATATATCGAAAATCACTCTTATTCCCTTTTTATGTGCTTCAGACAGGAACTGCCGGAAAACCTTCTGATCCATGTTTTTCCCTGACTTATCAATTAATTCAGGTCTTATGGAGGTATAATCACTTATATCGAATCCGGCATCGCGCATGGGAGAACCAAGAACGGGTAAAAGCCATATACAGGTTATCCCTAAATCGCGCAGGTAATCCAGCTTTTGGATTAAACCGGGGAAGTCGCTATTGAAAAGATCAGCATAAAGTGAGTACACAACAACATCCTTATACCAGTCGGCCTGATCATTTTCAGATTTTTGAGTGTTGCAGTTGATCTCAACCGATAACAGAAAATCCTCCAGAATCCGGGTAGGAATGCCAGGATAGAGTTTCTCCCAAATAGTAAATAACAGATCACGTTGTTGCATAACAAAAAGATGCTACAAATTGTAACAGGAAATTTTAAGAAAGGACAGCATACGGTTTCAGGTCAAAAAAATATCCTAAGTTTAATGAGCCTGATCCTGTTTATTATTTTAACCGGAAACAATATAATTTAGGAGCGGAATGAAATGTGAAATAACATTATTAACCGATTCCGAAAAATAACAGGAAAATGTGAGGATAACAAGTTAAGAAGAGATATAAAAAGGGGCTGTCCATAAAAATAGGTTCAGCCCCCTTTTTCATCTGAAAAGATTACTTCTTTTTCAATAATGTAATGGTTGCCTTTTTAGCCCAGGGATCCAGGGTAATTTTATAATTCCCGGCTGCTGCTACTGAAAGATTCCCCCCATCTTGAACAAGATCATCCAGAGTTCCTCCGAAATTGACTGGCCAATCATCGTTTGCCCTGAATTTGTATTCTCCGGCAGTTAAAGCAAGAGTAGCTGTAAATAATTTATTTGCAGCATCCCAGGTCATATTCTGGTCAGAATCCCATCCACCGGCAGTTGCTCCACCTATAACGCCCCAATGGTTTGTGCTGTAAGTATAAGCATTAGGATTACTGAGGTCTAAAGTGATGGCATAATCAGCAGCAAGAGCAATGGGGATATTAGTGCCATCAGCATTTAACGTCTTACCGTCAGCAGCTGTGGAACCATAGTTTACACTCCAATCTGAAGTTCCTCTGAATTTCATTTCGCCAACAGCCAAAGCAGTGCCCATAGTGAACATTTTTAAACCTGCATTATAAGTCATATCAGTCTGGGAATCCCATGCTCCGGCAGTAGAAGATCCGATAATCCCCCAAACCGTTTTTGTGACGGAATAAGTCATAGCCAGAGGATCTCCTTTCAACAGGTAATATCCGGCGGTAGGGATGCTGATGTTACCACCTCCATTAACATTTGATAATTTTCCAGAGTTAGTGCCATCATCACCAAAGGTATGAGCATCGTCCCAGCTATGATCAGTTGTAAGTTTGAATTCGCCGGCTGCTGCAAAGTTTACATATCCTTCGGCAAGCGGGCCTTTTTCAGGGATATTAAGGAGGAATAGAGCATTATCGCTGTTATCCCAGCTGTTATAAGCCCCTACTACCCAAAACTTAACTATATCCAGGTACGTGGTAACTGTTAAAGAAATTACGTTAGAATAAGACGGGTTGGTAAAATTTGTTCCCTGGTAAGCAATTATCCTGAAGTTAAGAGTTCCTTCAGTGAGAGGAAGTATACCGCTGGCTTGGGCTGCTCTGTTTAATTCGGAAACAGAGTAGTTCCCTGTTAAAGCTGTACCTCCTGTTTTTACTACGGGACTGGTCCAGTCTCCTCCGTCTTTTTGCATCTGAATAGCATAATTGAGGTTTTGGTTTCCATATTGAGTGGCATTCCAACTGAAAACTACTGCTGTGTTGTTAGCATTTGTCATCTCAAGGGTTAATGGTCCTACAGGATTCAGATTTAAAATTATCGGCATAATGTAAGGAGTAACACTAACCTTAACCGTATTGGATTGATATAGATCATTGTTATTGCTATACGACGAAAGAACCCGGATATCAAGGTTATAAGGCACAGATTTAGTAGCGCCAAAACCAAAAAGCATCGTGTTAAGCTCTTTAGCAGTAAAAGAAGTACTTAATACTCCCTTTAATACTCTTGTGACAGGTTTAGCAAAATTATGCCCCGTTGAATCAATTTGTATAACAAATTTTTGATTTGAGGAATCTGTGGCATAGTTAGGCCAGGTCCAGTTTAAAGTGAGCGCTGTTTTACTCGAATCAGCTATAGCTGCAGTAACTGATGTTGCACTGCCGCTAAGAACTGTCCCGTTCCCGGTTTTATAAAGAGGTAAATCCCCTTCTTTCTTGCAGGCAGTGAAAATCAATGCGACTGCAACCGTTGCTGTTATTATTTTGAATATGTTTTTCATAATTAACTGTTTAAAGGACGAAAAGGATATGTTTTACTGTTTTACAACATAATATTTGCCAAGTTGAAAATCAACGGTAACCTTGTATGTGCCTGCGGTGGGCGGGCTAGGGAATTGTGGGTCGGAATCTTTCAATTCAAAAGAACCTCCTGTTACTATGCTTCCGTCGAGCGCATGGTATTGCGAACCCCATACTCCCATCTTCTGGACTAACTTATATCCACCTGTTCCAAGGAAGTCAATGGTAAGGGTGTACAAAGTATTTATGTTTGGATCTTGTGTAAATTTCTGGGTCACATCATATGGTGCCAGCAACGGATTATTCCATCCTCCTGCAGCAGCATCACCTACAATCCATAAAGTACCTTCAGTTGGTATTGCCACTATTGGAGGAGGCGTAAACGGAGTTGCCGTCATTTTTAGGACATTTGAATATAAGGGTGCGGAATTGTTGATCAGGGTAGCTTTAATCCTTGCATCAATGTTGTGCGACATACCCGTTTTCAATAACAATTTGCTGGCTAATAGAGTATTCAACTCATCTACGGTGAATGTACGGCTCAAATCGCTGGTAATCGCAACGGATTGCATGTTAGGGTTTTTAAAGTCAGCCCCGGTAGTATCAATCTCCAAAATGTAATTAACGTTCTGCGAACTAACTCCCGTTGTAAACATGTAATCAGGGTTGGTCCAGGAGAATGTAACTGCCTCATTGACTTTAGTGGCATCCGTGAGGATCAGGTCAGTTTTGGTTGCAGTTAAAGCAGGAGCTGTTCCTCCTTCGAGGTAGATTTTTTTCTCATCCTTACTGCACGACCAGACTAATGTTGTCAGGAGGAAGCACAGGAAAATGTATTTAGATATATTTTTCATATTGAATTATTTTATTTTGAGGTTTGATTAATAACCTAAGTTCTGTCCTAAGTTTGAATTAGAGTTTCTGTTTGCCGCAGGAATCGGATACAAATTGAATTTGCTATCCACAGCGGTACCGGAAGGAACTCCGCCTTTCCATGGCCATACATAAGTCGATGAAGTAAACAGGCCGTAACGGATCAAATCGGTGCGGCGATGACCTTCCCAGAAAAGTTCCCTTGCTCTTTCGTCGAGCATATTCTGAAGGGTCATATCTGATGAGTTATATGCAGTAGCAGCGGCTCTGGCCCTAATCAGGTTTACATAATCGAGTGCAAGTCCGGCATCGCCTGTCCCGCCACGAAGAACGGATTCAGCATATATAAGGTACATTTCTGATAAGCGGAATATCGGGAAATCAATATCGGCATAATTGGAGGTGGGATCATTTACTGCCGTACCATCTGATCGTTTATTTACAAACTTCTTAATATGATATCCGGTTGAAAAGTCGGCTACATCAGGAAGGGTATTTATTGCACCCTGGGCATCCGTACCTTTGAATGCAGAAGTATAGAACGCTTTACCTCTTATATCCTTTGTTGTATCAATACTGCCAGCATTTTTTGGGAATTTATCACCTAAGGATTTGGTTGCCCTGTATCCGAACCATCCGCCATTAGTACCAAAATCAGCAGCATCGCCTCCGGCAGGGGCGTGAATCAGGAAAGTAGTGTTTCCAAAAGCTTGTCCTGTCATCCCATCGCAATTTATAGCCCAGATAATTTCATTTTTGTATTTATCGTTATCGGCCATAAAGAGCTTGAAGTATCCAGCCTGTTGTAAAGAATATCCTGCATCAATTACCTTTTTGGCATACGTTATAGCATCGTTGTACCTGGTGGTTCCTGTATAAACACCTGCATTCAGATAAATGCGGGACAGCAATGACCAATCGGCAGCCTGATCAACACGGCCATATTCGGCAGTCTTGGCTGGAGCCAGTTCCGTATCAATTGCTTTAAGTTCACTTTCGATGTAGAGGAACAAGTCGGCACGCGAAATTTCTTTTGGTAAAAAGGTCCCGATACCATCCTCTTCAGTAATGAATGTTGATTTGCCAAACAGGTCCATCATCACCCAATAATTAAAAGCACGCATAAAACGAGCTTCGGCCCTTGACTTTTTAATATCATCGGCGGCAGCGCCGGTTATACCATGACCTGCTACATTAGCATCAGTTGACTGACGAAGGTATTCGTTTATAAGAGTGATATTGTATATCGGGCGGGCATACATACCTTTAATGAATACATCGCTGCTGGTCCATCTCATGTAATGAAAATCCCAGATGGTCTGGTCGTTCCAGGCCACAATAGCTTCATCAGTCGGAAGTTCCTGGTGATTGAAAAAACCACGGATAAATGCAACCTGCGAGCCTTCATCCAATCCGCCTGCAATATCAGGTTGACCGGCAGGGCCTTGGTTCCCGGTAATTGATAATCCGCCATATATCTTTGCCAGAACAGCCTTATAGCCTTCAGGCGTTGAATAAGTGGTTTCAGGTGTAAGATCGTTCACTGGGAACAAATCCAGTTGTTTTGCACAGGATGTCACAACAAACAGGGCGACAAATGCAAAAATTACTTTTATTATTCTTTTACTTTTCATAGGAGTCTTTTATTAAAATTAAAAATCAAGGTTAAGACCAAGTGAAAAAGTCCTTGGACGAGGATAAATGACATTGTCAACTCCGGTTGAGCTGGCATTCTCAGGGTCTAAGCCGGTATATTTCGTGATAACGAAAACATTCTGAACATTTGCCTGAATACGCAGATTAAAGTCTCCACTCTTAAATACTTTACCGAAATTATATCCCACATTGATATTGTCCAACCTGAAGAAAGATGCATTCTCGATGTAATAATCCGACAGGTATTGCATGTTGTTGAACCTGGTGTTGTAGTAATCGGGCGAAATGTTAGAGATATAATAGAGGGGGTCCTTCATTGCTCTCACGGTTCCCTTATTTGAATTATGATTGTTATAGAGGTAATTATCCAGCATGGCATGCCCCACTATACCAAGGTTCCAATTTTTATAAGATAAAGATGTATTGACTCCAAAAAGAAAATCAGGTGCTGGTTTTTTATACAAATACCTGTCGGCATCAGTAATCTGTCCATCCCTGTTAATATCTTCGTATAAGCCTTCAATCGGAGCCCCGGTAGTTTTATCATAAACCTGTTTGTAAACATAATAGGTATATGGCGTATAACCCACGGCAAACTTGCCGATATTGTTACCCGTACCTCCGCTGATACCGCTGACATCTAGTCCTGTAAATTTCGGATCCTCATTTTTTAGTAGGTTTGTGATTTTGGATTCATTATAGGTAACATTAAACCCTAATTCCCAGCTAAAGTCATTTGTCTTAACAGGAATGGTGTTTAAGGTAAATTCAATCCCTTTATTTTCCATATTGCCCACATTGGTCAACAATGAAATATCAAAATTGGCTCCCGGAGCTATAGGCACAATACTCAGGAGGTCTTTTGTCTTTTTCTGGTAAACATCGATACTACCTGAAATACGGCCGCTGAAAAAGCCAAAGTCTAACCCGATGTTGCTGGTTTCGGTAGTTTCCCATTTAATATTGGCATCATAGGCTGATGGCCGCAGGAATTGATAGTAGTTATTCCCGAACTGGTATTGAGCTGTTGAAGTACTTCGTCCATACTTTGACATATATGGATAATTGTTGTCTTTCACATCCTGTTGGCCGGTAACACCCCAGCCCAAACGAAGTTTTAAATCAGTAACCACCTGCGAATGTTTGAAAAATTCCTGGTTCATTTTCCATGCAAAAGCTACTGCCGGGAAATAACCAACCCGGTTATCGGGTGAAAATTTAGAACTGGCATCACGGCGTATGGAGGCAGTTATCAGGTATTTGTCAGCAAGGGTATAATTTATTCGGCCCAAGTATGATTCAAGCCTGTATTCGGGTTTGTCGGTTTTAAAAGTGGGTATGGTTGTTGAATCAACTGCGCCTGCTTCGCTGTAAGATGCATAATTATATTTATCGGTATAAAAATCCTGGTAGCTATGCCCGGCCAAAACATCGATTTTGCTTTTTATGCTGGCTATATCTTTGGAATAGAATAAAGAAACGTCGGCCAATGTATTTGTTTTCCCTTCTTCATAATGGGAGAAAATACCACCCTTATACGCTACACTCGACATCATTTTAGGCCTGTTGTCGTCACCGCTACCTTTGGCTTTGTCGAGTCCAAGGTTAAACAGCACGTGTAAATCGGGTAGGAAATGCAGTTTGTAATCCAATTGAACATTCCCGATTATTCTGTTAACCTGGGAAGTGTTGTTTCTGAGTTCCAATAAACCTAAAGGATTTGGTGCAGCCGCGCCTCCGTTGGTATTGATAGGATCGCCTGCAGCATTGATCCATTCCCAATAGCCGCCGAATTTTGTATTGGCTGCATCGTATACCGGCTGCGTAGGATCGAAATTAACAGCGCCTCCAATGGCTCCGCCTTCATCGGCAAAGCGATTCTGAGTTCTACTGTATTTCAAATTGACATTAACGGCTAAATGATCATCAAAGAATTTAGGCGAAAGGTTAAGGCCTCCAGTAAAACGGGTGAAGTGGTTCGTTTTAAGGGTGCCATTCTGGCTTAAAGCGCCGGCTGATACACGGAATGGTATATTTTTTATGCTTCCGCTTGCGCTCAGATTGTGGTCCATACCAAATGCAGCCTGATAAATTTCTTTTTGCCAGTTGGTATTTGCAGTTCCCAGAAGGTTTTTATACGTATCACTCCCGGTAGCTGTTGCATCAGCATTAACAAGAGTTCTGATTTCATCACCATTCAGAACATCAACATAATTAGATACTATTCCTACTGAGGCCTGAGTATTATAATTGAATACCACTTTACCCGCTACTCCTTTTTTAGTGGTAATAATAAGAACACCGTTTGATGCGCGTGAACCATAAAGGGCCGTGGCTGAAGCATCTTTTAATACACTTATTGATTCAATGTCGTTAGGGTTAATCGTATTCAATAAGTTGGCAGAACCGGCAAGTCCATTGCTTTCGACCGGAACACCGTCAATTACAATTAACGGATCGTTGCTGGCATTTAACGAAGCACCTCCACGTATACGTATAGTGCTACCACCCCCGGCAGCTCCGCCGCTTGAGGTAACTTGCAGGCCGGTTACTTTACCCATCAGTAATTGTTCGGATGAAGCAATATTTCCTTTTTGAAACTCTTTAGCCGTCACTGATGTAATAGAACCGGTAAGATCCGATTTTTTCTTGGTACCATAGGCAACCACTACAATCTGATCAAGCATCGTAGAAGCTTGCTGAAGAGATACATTTACAGTAGCCTGGTTAGTAATGGTTATTTCCTGTGCGTTGTAGCCAATAAAGCTAAAACTCAGGATTGTGCCTGATTTTACTTTGATTGAATACTTTCCATCGATGTCGGTAAGCGTACCGATTGTTGTACCTTTTACCTGCACTGTTGCCCCGGGTAGCGAACTGCCATCCTTAGCATCTGAAACTTTCCCTGTTACCTGAATCTCCTGTGCAAATGCCTGAAAGGCAAATGACATAGTAACAAACAGTAGCAGTATCCTGAAAGAGATTAAATTTTTCTTCATAGATCTGACTTTCATATTATTAAACAATTGGTTAATTATTGGTTGATTTGTTGATTAAGATTCAATGGGAATAAAATGATGTATTATTTAGTCATTGGATAAAGTTAATACTTTTTAATTCTTTATTCCGATAATTGTCATGAATCTAATAAAAAAGATTTCTGTATGGTAAATTTGCAAACACTTGTTCGGAACAATAGCGCAAAGCTAACAAAAGAATAATATGAAAATACACTTATTAGTCTCTTTTTTAGGCATTTCTGAAATTATCTTACTGAAATCGTTTTCGCAATCGTTTGCACCAGCTTAATAATTTAATAATTTCTTTTTAACATTTGTTAAGAAGCTACCGTTTTAGTAAAATACTGATAATCAGTCCGTCTTATTGTGAATTTGACACTAACCCGAAATGAAAAATTATCATGATACATTTGAATTATATTCTACCTTTAACCGCAAATTTTACCGGTAATATGCCTGTTATGAAATCAACACAGTTAACCATTAAAGATATAGCACGAAGTTTGAATGTTTCAATATCAACAGTTTCGCGTGCTTTAAAAGATCATCCTGATATAAGCCAGGAAACAAAAGACCTGGTACGAAACTATGCCGAGAAGTTCAATTACCGGCCTAACGTACTGGCCCTCAGTCTTAGGAGACAAAGAAGCTATTCAATAGGATTGATTATTCCGGCTATTGTGCATCATTTTTTCTCATCTGTTATCAGCGGCATCGAAGAATTAGCTCATAAAGAAGGATATAACCTGATAATTTGCCAGTCGAACGAGAATCAATACCGCGAGATGATTAACTTACAGACTCTGATTGATCACAGGGTGGATGGAATTTTAGTTTCACTCAGTAAAACGACTCAAAGTTATGAGCATTTCAGTGAGGCACTTAATAGTGGTGTACAAATAGTTTTTTTCGATAGGGTTTGTGAACAACTCGAAACCGATAAAGTAATTACTGACGATTTTGAAGGAGGCCGTATAGCTACCGAATACCTTATTAATAAGGGATGCAAAAATATAATACATTTGGCCGCACCACAGAACCTGCAGATTGGCCGTGAAAGACGCAACGGGTATTGCGATGCACTACGAAAAGCCGGTATTGAAATCCGCGAGGACAGGATACTTAAATGCGATACACGCGAAGAAGTGCTTACCTTGCGCCATCATATACTTAACCTGGCTCCTGATATTGATGGAATTTTCGTTGTAAATGACAGTACTGCAATTGCAGTAATCCAGGTATTGCAACAAAACGGGTTCAGAATTCCGGAAGATATCTCAGTGATTGGTTATGGCGACGGACCAAATGCCTCCATTATTAATCCTGAGTTGACTACAGTAGTGCAGAAAGGATATGAAATGGGTCGCGAAAGCGTAAAGTTGTTGCTTCAAAGACTGAATAATCCGGCTGCGGATATTAATTTTCAGACTAAGATATTTAAGCCAACTCTGAAAATAAGGCAATCGGCGTGACCAACTTATAGTTGAGGTGCGACTTCAAGTCGCACCTCAACTATAGGTAACAATTGCTTATTGAACAACCACTTTTCGGGTAACAATCTGGTTCCCTATCCTGATTTTCAATATATGAATACCTTTGCTTTTTGGCATCCAGGGCAATTGAAGTTGCGAACTGATCTTTCCCGAAAACAGTGTTTCTGTTTCAATGCCCAGCATATTAAAATCTTTTATCTCACAGAAATTAATTCCTGTAAAATTGATCAATATATTTGAGAAATTCGAAACAGGGTTTGGTACAATGATTACTGAGAAAGGTTCCTTTTTTTCAGATCTGATTCCATAAGGATTTGAGACTCTTTCCGACAGGTATAAACGATATTCACCTGGATTAAAGGTAAGGTTGGCATTAACATCGGTAACCATAAGTGAATCACCTGTTATATAATCATACCACATTCCGGTATGATAAAAGCCGGGACTCACATTCTGGCTTGTTACATCGAAGTTACCGAGTATTACTGCTGATCTGCTGCCGGTGGTAAGTTTAATTTTTTTAACTGCTCCTGCAACATCCAGTTGGAAATCATTTGTACTGAATAGCGGGTCGTTTTTTTTCAGGTAAATGAGGCTTGTATATTTTTTATATAATTTTATGCGATCAGGTTTACTCATATAGTCCCAGCGCGGTGGCTTGGAGTCGAGTCTGCCAGTGGGATAGTTAATCGAGTAATCGTAACCCCGTTCGCCAAACTGCCATATCATTTTAGGTCCGGGAATGGTAAAGAAAAAGGTGGCATTTAAAGCTGCACGATGCAGGGCTGTAGCTGTATCCTTTATAGAATATGTGCCGTTCGCTTTTCCATAATTGATGCATCTGAACATTTCACGTTCCTCATCATGACTTTCCATAAATGTAACAAGGTTGGGATTGGTCCAATCTCTGCTTGTGTATGCACCCCAGGTGAGGTTGCTTTTATTGTTTTCGTTGTAACCCATGGCTGCTTCGCCATATGCGCCATTCATATTTCCCCAGAGCATCATATCTTTTGTGGCAAGCACTTTTTCTTCCGAATTATCAGCAAAATGCTCAAGTATTACTACTGCTTCAGGGTTTGTTTTAACAATTGTATCATGATAGGCTGAAAGAGTATTTATGCGCGTTTGGTCATAATTTCCCCATGCACCTACGTTCCCCAAGGTATTTTTTTGGGTAAACCCTTTCGAAAGGTCAAAACGATATCCATCCACATGATATTCACTGATCCAGTATTTCAGAATACGACTCACATAAACCTTTGTATCCGGCGATTCATGGTTCATATCATAACCTACGTTATAATCGTGTTTTTCAATAGTATTATAGAAAGGACTATCAGCCGAGGGCTTATTGATGGTTGCATCCCAGTATAACAAAACGTAGGGTGAAGTACCGAAAGCATGATTAAGCACCATATCCAGCACTACAGCAATTCCGTTTTGATGGCAGATGTCAATCAGTCGTTTCAAATCTTTGGCAGGGCCATAATATTTATCCACTGCAAAATAATAATTGGGATTGTATCCCCAGCTCAGGTTACCTTCAAATTCACTTACAGGCATAAGTTCAATGGTATTTATGCCCAACGTTTTCAGATATCCAAGCGTATCAATAATCGATTGAAAGGAATGTTTATCGGTGAAATCGCGGATTAACAGTTCATAGATAACCATATCAGTTACCGCAGGTGGGTTGAAAGATGTTGAAGTCCAGGAATAAGGTTGTTGTGCTGTCTGCAACACAGTGGCAATGCCCTGGGTTTTTCCTGCGGGCGGATCGCCGATGCGGATATTATTATCTACCATGTATTGATAGATATATTCTTTTCCAGGCACCAGCCCGTTAAGTTGTACCCAGTAGCGTTTCCCGTCAGGAGTTCTTTTCATGTATGATTGATCATCGGGCAGCCAGTTGTTAAAATCACCGATTGTAAAAGCATATTGCTTTAGAGGTGCATACAAAGAAAGTAATACTGAAGTTTCGCTCAGATAATTGATTCCATCTTTCATTCCGGCAGGTATTTCTTCTATGGTAACCGCTGGGCGCACATAGTAATAAAAGGAATCAGCAACCATAGCCGTAGCGGTCTTTGCAACAGCTTTTACCATATGTTGTCCGTAATCGGAAGCTGTAAGGGTGTAATTGACCAGGTTCGATTTGTTGCCCACAATTCTTTGCCCGTCAATATACAATAAGGTGGAATCAGCAAAAAGGGATGACGCTTCTATATTTAAAGTTTCATTGAGGTTAAGGAAAAGGAACTTTTCTGTGGGACTTGTAAAAGCCACACTTAAAGTGGATGGGAATACATCGTAAAAGATATCGCCATTAGTTGATGTTTTGCCTTCGAGATAGTTGGCACCAACTTTAACTCCACTACGGAGTACAAATGCAAGTTTTTGAATTACTTCACTTGCAGGCACATTATAATAGGCACGGATAGAAGGGCCAATATCAATCTTCCACTTATTGTTGCCTAATGATGTTAATTTGCATTCAGGAACATTTACTCCCCAACCAGTTTTTGTATACTTCCAATCACCAGTAGATGTGCTGAGATTAGTAATTACTCCGGTATGCACATAAATATCGCCGGTATAATCTTTCAGTCCGGCGTTACCCTGGGCGGCATCGAAAATTACTTCTACATCATTCTGATCGGTAGGCAGGGGAGGGGTTATGGTTATTAACTGGCTAAATCCGGTAAATACTAATAGCAGGAATAAACCTGTGAGCAGTGAAATCTTTTTCATAATTTATGATGTATGAGGAATGGCACAAATTTAATGTATTTTATTTAAGGGCAATAAGATTAATCCGGACAGTTTATTCGTGTGCTGTTTTATAAGGAAGATGATGAATAATCGATATGTCCAAAAAGTTTTTACTGGATATTTTGAGCAATGGATATAACCGGACTATCAATTATAATTTTTTCAACACAGCTGCCGACAAGGTTTTCAATTTCATTGATTTTCCTTTTATTTTCTTATTTGTAAGCAAATCAATCCAGGTTGATTTTTGAGGAAGTGTAAAGCTTTGTGTTGTTGGTTCCAGGTTGAAGAGTACGACAATTTCGTCCTCTGAATCAAAACGCTTATAGGCTAACTTTTTACCATCGGTAATAAGGAATTGTAAATCACATGTATTCAATACAGGGTTGCTTTTTCGAATGCTGATAAGTTTTTTGTACAGATCTAATTGCGATTGATTGAATTCCACCTGGTCGTATGTTTTTGAGCCAGGTTGAATGTTTCTTCGTATTTCAGGATCGAAATTAAGTTCTTTCCACATCAGTGGTTTCCTGCAGTTGGGATCGTCAGCTCCCCACATTCCCATTTCTTCGCCATTCCATATCTGCGGAGCCCCAATACTGGTAAACAAATGAACCAGGTACAGCTTCAGGCGTTTGTAAGTATCCTCATCAGGTTTGCCCGTTTTGTATTCCTTATCTTCAATAGGATTAGCGTGATATTTGTATTTTCCGGTGTTGTAAAAATCGCTTAGTAGCCGTGGTGTATCGTGTGTTGACGAAGTATTCATCATGGCTTGCCTATTGGCAGGCAGTAACCGGTTCCATTGATATTCAAGGCTGTCCTTTAATTGTGCTGCATTTATTTCGTAATTGGTTTTTGCAAAGAAATACCTTGCCGGACGATATACCTGATAGAACATCACCGCATCAAAAACATCACCGCTGGTAAAAGGAACCGGGTTCATCAACTGATCGGGATATTTTTCAAACCATATTTCGCCAACAAGGTATGCTTCAGGCTGAATTGAACGGACAAATTTGCGGTATTCGCGCCAAAAGCCCAGCCCGATATGATCGGCCACATCAAGCCTGAAGCCATTGATACCTTTAGTTGTATCTCCATCCGGAGCCAACCATCGTTTGGAGACAGCGAAAATATGTTGTTTAGCGTCTTCGTTAATATTTCCTTCGTAGGGATACCCTACTTTTCGTTCGGAGGTAATATCTACTTTTTTAATTTCAGGCATGTATTTGTTACCAAGCCAACCCTGGTATACAAATTCATTTTGAGGAGTTGTCGGGTTATCAAATGATGTAATGTTATACCAATCTTTGTAAACTGATTTTTCCTGATTTTTCAGAATATCTTCAAAAGCCCAGAACGAGGTACCCGTGTGGTTCCATGAGTAGTCCATTATTATTTTCATGCCTCGTTTGTGGGCTTCATCAACAAGTTTGAGGAACATTTTATCGGCAGAAGTCCATTTCCATGTAGCCGGGTCATCCGGTGTTTCGGAAGCAATAATTCTATTGTCACCAACCGGATCAGGGCCAAAATTTACATCCACATGATGATAGTTTCGTGCATCGTATTTATGAAGGGAGGGAGCATCGTTTATCGGATTCAAGAACAGGGCGGTAACTCCCAGGTCATGCAGATAATCAAGTTTATCCAGCACACCTTGTAAATCGCCTCCATAACGGCGCGATTGAACGGCATCATTAAACTGTTTGCCCGATTTTACAGCCCATTCTTCCTGTTTGTACCAATCCCATGTCCAGGGAGTTACCGACCAACCGTCAGGCGTTTTAATTTTCATAAACGGCACATCCATATTCACAGGTTTGGGATCGTTGGATTTGTCACCGCTATTGAATCGTTCGACAAAAACCTGGTACCAGATTACACTTTGAGCCCAGGAAGGTGGTTCATTAAATTTTGTTTGTGAGTTCTGAGACACAACCGGATAAAAGAAACCTGATATAAAAATCAGCAGTACAAAAAGTCTTTTCATAGTAGTCTGGCTCAATTGGTAATTAACATACAAATCTACTGTATAAAATTATTTTTTTCATTATTATCACAAAAAAGGAGATCAAATTGTTGAAATTCTACAGCTAAATGATACGCAAAACTGAAGTGAAATTGCATTATTAAAATTATTATTTAGATTTCCGGCTTGTAAATTTACCAACTGAAATAATATTTTTGTAATATCGCAACTGATTAAAAATAAAAATATGAGCAAGCGACCACGCTTAACATTCTGGCAGATCTGGAACATGAGTTTCGGATTTTTGGGTATTCAATTTGGCTTTGCATTGCAAAATGCCAATGTGAGCCGTATTTTTGAAACACTTGGAGCCAAAATTGAAGATATTCCGATATTATGGGTGGCTGCTCCCCTCACCGGGCTTATTGTTCAACCAATTATCGGACATATGAGCGATAACACCTGGAACCGCTTTGGCAGAAGGAGACCTTATTTTCTGGCAGGGGCTATTCTGGCTTCGATGGCATTATTCATTATGCCAAACTCACCGGCACTATGGATTGCAGCCGGAATGTTATGGATGATGGATGCCAGTATTAATATTTCGATGGAGCCTTTTCGTGCCTTTGTCGGTGATATGTTGCCCGGCGATCAACGCACCAGTGGTTTTGCCATGCAAAGTTTCTTTATCGGCGGAGGTGCGGTAATTGCTTCGGCTCTTCCATATATGCTTACTAACTGGATGGGAATTAAGAATGTAGCTGATCCCGGATTAATACCCGACTCAGTGAAATATTCTTTTTATATCGGTGGTGTCATATTTTTTCTTTCAGTATTATGGACCGTGCTGAGCACTAAGGAATATTCACCCGAGCAGCTTAATGAATTTGAACGGGAGGAACATCCGGAGCGCTTTAGTGATTCCGAAAACCGTGCCGATGAAATACTTCTACCATATACAACTTTTCAGCACCGGGGATTTATTTGGATGCCGATCGGACTTGTTATATGTTTCATCATATGGTATTTTAACCTGGCTGCCGAGCTTTATATAATCGGAGCCGGAATACTGGGATTTGGACTGATGCAACTTCTTACCGGTCAGATGGTGAAGAAGGGAAAAACAGAAAACGGCTTTGTTATTGTAAACAACGATCTGAACAGGATACCCAAAACTATGGGACAACTTGCTATTGTACAATTTTTCACTTGGTTCGCCTTGTTTGCCATGTGGATTTATACTACATCCGCTGTTACCAGTCATATATACGGCACTAACGATTCCAGCTCCGAATTATTTAATCAAGGTGCAAACTGGGTTGGAGTTACTTTTGGAGTATACAGCCTGGTGGCTGCACTTGTAGCATTTTTACTTCCGGTTCTGGCTAAATTCACAAGCCGAAAAATCACACACGCTATTGCGCTTACAGTTGGCGGAATTGGATTAGCATCCGTTTATCTGGTAAAAGACCCCAATATGCTGATATTGTCAATGGTGGGTGTGGGGATTGCATGGGCAAGCATACTTGCAATGCCTTATGCTATTTTAACCGGATCGCTTCCTCAGAACAAAATGGGTACATACATGGGAATTTTTAATTTCTTCATTGTGATACCGCAACTTCTGGCTGCCAGTATTCTAGGATTTTTTGTTAAAACCCTGTTTGGTGGCGAAGCTATATACGCATTGGTACTCGGAGGAATCTCTATGGTAGTAGCCGCCGTTATGGTACTGTTTGTTGACGATAATAATTAGAGAAGCATTCGTATTAAAAGAAGTGTAGGCGTTTAATCTACCTTTGGCGGATTTATATACTGTTGCCTCAATATCTCTTTCAGTTGTTCAACTTCGAAAGCATTTTCCAACTTATGAGGCCCAACTCTGGTACGGCATAATGCACTCATATAAGCTCCGCTCTGCAAAGCCGTTCCAAAATCGCGGGCTAAAGCGCGGATATAAGTGCCTTTTGAACACACGATGCGAAAATCAACTTCAGGCATTTTAATCTGTGTAATTTCAAATACCGGAACACTCACAGGACGGGCAGCAAGGCCCAGATCTTTATCCTTACGAGCTGATTCGTAAGCGCGCTTTCCATCCACTTTTATTGCCGAAAACATAGGTGGTATCTGCATGATATCGCCACTGAGGCTGCTTGCTGCTTGCTGAATCATTTCGGGTGTAATATGTGCGGTTGGGAAGGTTTCATTAACCTCTTTTTCCAAGTCGTACGAAGGCGTTGTAGCTCCAAGTACAAAAGTGCCTGTATATTCCTTGTCAAAATCCTTGAATTCCTCAATACGTTTTGTGGCTTTGCCGGTACAGACGATCAGCAGCCCGGTTGCCAGTGGATCGAGTGTTCCGGCATGACCTACTTTTATCTTTTTTCCACCAAGCAAATGTTTGATTAATCCGCGAAGCGAGCCGATAACATCGAAGGAAGTCCATCGGTAGGGTTTGTTTACGAGAAGTATTTCGCCATCGGTGATATTTAACATATTTCAGTGATTTCGCATTATTTATAGAGATGCGATTAATCGCGTCTCTATAAATAATGATATTTTGTTAATAAATTAGCCTAAAATCCCGCATTTTATGGTGGCATGCAACATTTTGCTCCTTTGCAAACCGAATGCCTGGATAAAGATCAGACAATCTTCAAATCAACACCAAGTGCCAGAAGAATCAACAGCACAGCACCAACAATTATCCGGTAATAACCGAATACCTTAAATCCATGTTTCTGCAGGTAAGTGATAAAGAATTTAATCGCCAGCATGGCAACCACAAAAGCAACCAGGTTGCCAACAAGTAAAACACCAATATTTTCAGCGTTGAAATGCTTATAGTCTTTCAATAATTTATAAGCGGAGGCTGCGGCCATTGTTGGGACTGCCAGAAAGAATGAAAATTCAGCAGCTTTGGTACGGGTAAGCTTTTGCTGCATTCCGCCGATAATAGTGGCTGCTGAGCGCGAAACTCCCGGAATCATGGCAATACATTGGTAAAGCCCGATTACGAAAGCATTTTTATAAGAAGCTTCTCTTTTCTCATCAGTATTGATAAACCATTTGTCGACAAACAAAAATAATATACCACCTAAAAGAAGCATAAGTGCAACAACGAAAACGCTTTCGAGCATGGCATCAATTTGTTTGCTGAACAATAACCCTAGAATGGCCGCTGGGATAAAAGCCACGAACAGTTTATAATAAAATGTGAACGATTGCAGGAAACGTTTCCAGTAAAGAACAATGACCGAGAGAATAGCTCCGAACTGAATATTTACAGTAAATGCTTTGGTGAACTCATTGATATCAGTACCCAGCAGACGCTCGGTAATAATCATGTGACCGGTAGAAGAGATAGGGAGAAACTCGGTAATTCCTTCAACAATAGCAATAATAACAGCTTCCAGATAAGTCATCCTAGTCTTTTGGCCTTTTCATAATAGCAACAATCTCCACTCCAAAACCTATCAAAACAAGAAGCGGAGCAAGCGTTAACCGCCTGAAATCGAACATTGCATAATTAAAAACATTGGGGTCTTTCGAGCCACCTCCTGTCATCAGGATGAAACCTAAAATCATAAGTCCAACTCCGACAAGCATAAGGATATAATTTTCTTTTCCGAATGCAAATATTGGGCGAACTGTATCTTCAGTTTTTTTAACGGCTTCCTGAGCCATAGGTTTTGAAGTTTTAGCCATTTTCAGGTATTGTTTTGAAATGTGTGTTAAAGTGGTTCTTAATCGATATTAAATAAAACAGTGACTTTTATGTGATTCAAATTAAGTTAATTAGAATAAAGATTGTCAACTTTCATACGCAGGAACTTGTTTACTGAGAACCAGGTTGATAGTGCCGACAAAATTACGCCAAGTAAAAGCACTCCTGCAAAAAATACAGCTAATTGTTGTATATCCTGCAATGCTGAAATTTCAGGGATCCGCTTCTGAGCCAGGTACAAAGTGCCAATCAGTAAAAGGTCGGCTATTACTGCAGCAATTATTCCATGAATTATACTTTTTTTGATAAATGGAAGACGGATAAAATTCTCAGTAGCACCTACAAGCTGCATGCTTCTGATAAGAAACCGTTTCGCATAAATAGACAGTTTAATGGTATTATTGATCAAAATTATTGAGATGATTAAAAGTATGAAACTGAAACTCATTATCACCATGCTAATCTTACTGATATTGGAATTCACCTGGTCGATAAGGGATTTTTGATACATTACTTCTTTCACCAGGTTGCTTTTCATCAGTTGTTTCTCAATACGGGAAATGCTGTCGCTGTTGGCATATCCGGCTCTTAATTGCAGATCAATAGAGGCTGGCAAAGGATTATATCCAAGGAATTGTACGAAATCCTCGCCAAGTTCACTCGAAAGTGCTTTTGCTGCCTGCTCGCGGGATATAAATTCAGCCTGTTTAACATAGCTGGTTCTTTGCAGCCGCTTCAGGTAGTTCTGAACCAAATCATCCTCCACATTATCATTTAGCATCACTGAAATACTAATATTTTCCCTCACGTAATCGGATAGCTTTTTTCCCTGCAGGATAATCAAGCCCAACAGACCAATCATAAATAACACCAGCATAATACTGATAATGCTTGTTATATATGAAGCCCTTAGCCTGCCACTACCTACCTGTTTCTCTGCCATAGAATTATTTCATTTAGCGGAAGCGAAATTAAGGAAAAATTTTCAGCCTATGGCATTTCATTTTTTGGGGTTTGCATTTATTAACAATTATCAGAACGAGAGAAGTATATAATTTCATTTCATCTGACCCCATAATGCCAGTATCTTAACCGCACAAATAGAGAAATTTTCAATTATAAATATTCCTCTGAAGTCATTTCAAAACGATACTTTCAATTGCTCCTGATTCCTCTAAAAACATTACCTTTGCACACTT
>CAJDUB010000007.1_pt1 | contig 27033 bp, 17 predicted proteins | sample 7390251 | NCBI WGS metagenome assembly CAJDUB01 (sample SAMEA7055665, study PRJEB34461) | soil metagenome | biome: terrestrial ecosystem; feature: Peninsula; material: soil | place: Antarctica | collected 2016
CATCTGCCGGTTTAATCAATGTTGACGAAAACCAGGTTCCTTCACCAAAACAAGCCTGTGTATTGTTAATGGCAACATCAATTCCTGATGGGATACATACTTTCTTAATCAATGTATTGGTGCATCCGTTGGAAGTGGTAACAATGAGTTTTACATCGTAACAAGTATCTGAACCGCCAAATATATAAGTAGGATTCTGCGAAGTGGAATAAACACCGGGTGCAAATTCCCAATACCAGCTGGTAATACTTGTTTGACTACAAGTCGATTCATCTTTAAACTGAACTGAACCATTGTGGCAGGCTTCAGTTGCGTAGCTGAACTTTGCCTGAGGCGCAGCCAGGATGGTAACCGGCATCACTTTTACGGATGTACATCCAGTTAAACTTGTTATGGTGAGTGTAACGTTGTAAGTTCCTGATGAGGTATAGTCGAAAGTTGGATTCTTTAACGAAGAAACATCAGTTGATGAACCGCTTACACCAAAATCCCATGCCCATGTTACAATTTTATTGCCATCAGCACTATAGCTGTGGTCGGTAAATTGAACACGGTTTCCGGCACAATTTCCACTGTAAGTAAATTGTGCTGTAGGCGAAGCCTGTACTGTAAGGTTATGGAATACGCTGTTTTTGCATCCTGCAATATTGGTTATGGTAAGCGTTACTGTATAGTTTCCTGACTGAGTATAAATATGACTCGGTTGGGGTAATGTGGATGGTGCCGTGCCATCACCAAAATCCCACAGGTATTCAGCTACTTCAGCTATTATAGTTACAGCAGGATTGGCTACAAATGATGTTGATGAATTGCTGCACGCTGATGATTGGGTAAAATCAACAGCCGGTCCGCTTGTAATAGTTACTGTCTGCGTTACTGAATTGATACATCCTTTCGAATTTTCAGTTGTAAGTGTAACGTTGTAAGTTCCTATTCCTGTGAAAAGGTGTTGCGGATTTTGCATTGTCGAAGTATTGCCTGCACCTGAAACCGGGTCACCAAAATTCCAGCTCCATCCTATAATACTGTTACCACCTGATCCTTGTGAATGATCAACAAATGATGTTGGAAGTTCAGCACAACTGTTTGAATAACCGAACGCCGTTACAGGAGAAGGATTAACTTTAACTGCATTTGTGTATGAAGCTTCACACCCCGATGAAGTGCGAATGGTTAAAGTTACCATATAGATTCCGGCGGAAGCATAGGTATGAGTTACATTTGCTTTTGAAGCTTCTGTAATAACAGTACTTGTACCATCATCGAAATTCCAGCTCCACGACGAAATTGTTCCGTTGGAAGTAGATGAGAGATTAGAAAAAAGAATAGCTGTACCTGAGCATGACAAGGAAGAAGAAGTAAATAGAGCAATAGGAGCAGTAGTAACCTGTACCTGACGGGTTCTAACATTGGTACAGCCATTCAAATTTGTAATGGTTAACGAAACGCTATAGGTTCCGGGAGTAACATATGTATGGTAAGGATCAGCATCAACCGAAGTGGTATTATCGCCGAATTGCCAGAACCACGACGCTGTTGCAACATCAACATAAGTTGAACTGTTGAAGAAAACTGTATCGGCAGCGCATCCGTTATTGAAACTGAAATCAACTGCCGGTTTGGGTGCAATGCTGATGTTGCGGATAATAGTATCCTGGCATCCATTTGCATTTTTAACTAACAGGGTAACCTGGTAATTGCCAGCTTGTTGATAAGAATGCTGCGGATTCTGTTGGTCTGAGAAATTATTTGATAATGATCCGGGATCACCGAAATTCCACGACCACGATACCAGGTTTCCTTGCGAAAGATCATGGAACTGAACCGGAACTTCCAGGCAACTGACATCATAACCAAAATTAGCTAACGGAGCAGGCAGTACCTGAACTGTTTTTGATGAAGTAGACTGACAGTTGTTATTTGTTACAACAGTGAGGGTAGCAGTATAAGTTCCGAATGTATTGTATGTGTGCAAAACATAAGGATCATCAGGATAAACAATTGTTTTACTGGTTCCATCACCAAAGTTGTAATACCAAAGCATAATATAGCCGTCAGGAGCCGATGACTGATTAATAAAAGCAACCTCATGTTCCGAACATGCCAGGGCGCTTGTGCTGAATTTGGAAATTGGTGCTGCCAGTATTGTAATGGATTTCGAAACTGAAGTTTCGCAACCGCTTACTTTTGTAATAGTAAGTGTAACTGTATAATTGCCGGGTATGCTGTACAAATGTAGCGGATCAGGCAGTGTTGATGAAAAACCATCGCCAAATGACCAGTTCCAGCTCGAAATGCTGTCAGTTTCCATACTTGAATCATGGGTAAACTGAATGGCAGAAGCGGCACATTGATGGTCAAAACTAAAATCAGCAAAAAGTGCATCAGTAATTATGATCGTCTTTGTGATTGTTGAAGTACATCCGTTGGCTGCTGTAACTGTGAGTGAAACCTGGTAAGTACCGGTTGAATTATACACATGTTCGGGGTTCTGAAGATTGGAAACATTGGTGCTCCCTGATGCATCATCACCGAAATTCCAATTCCATCCGTTTATGCTTCCGGCACCGCTGAGTTGGGTCAGATCAGTAAATTGTACAGGGCTTCCCTGGCAGGTTTTTGCATAATCGAAGTTTGCATTTGGCGCAGGTTTAATCACGAGAGTTTGTATATATTCTGCCGTGCAGCTGTCGCTGGAAGTGATACTAAGTTTTACGGTGTAGGTTCCGGGTGCTGAATATGCATGATCTGTATCGGAATTGGCAGGATAGATAATCTGTTGCGTGTTGCCGTCGCCGAAATCCCAGGTCCATTTTGTTATAAAGCCTGCGTATGTTGATGAAACATCATCGAAATGAACCGGAACATTTTCACAGGTTATCTGTGTAGCATCGAACATAGCCACAGGCAAAGGATTCACAACAATTGTCCGTATTTTTGATGCGGTACAACCCGAAATACTTTCAACAGTAAGTTTAACCTGGTAGGTACCTGGCCCTACATAAGAATGATTGGTGTATTGTTGATCATTTGTTACTCCATCGCCAAAATCCCATAACCAGCTTGTGATGTCTGCAATGTTCATTTTCGTAGTATCAGGACTGAAATTTGTTATACCGTCCACACAAGTAAAGCCATGAACAAAGTCGACAGGAACAGGAGTTAGGATAACAACCGTTTTTACAATAGTGTCAGTACAATTATTGAAATTACGAACCACATGTGTTATCTGGTAAGTTCCCGGAGCGCTGAAAATATGGGTAGCATCTTTTAAATCCGAATAATTATTTGATCCTGTTGACGGGTCACCAAAATTCCACCAGTATTGTATTGTATTTCCCGGGCCATTGGCATAGGATGCATCTCTGAAAGCTGTTTCGAGGCCGGAGCAATCGTCAGTATACTGGAAATTTGCTACAGGCGCTTCAATTACCTCCACCGGAATGGTTGTAGATGAAATACAGCCGGATGAATTTATAACAGTTAGCGATACATTAAATATCCCTGCAGAGTTATAATGGTGGGCTACATTGGGTTCATCAGGGAAATGAACAGTGTCGTTGGCTGAACCATCACCGTAATTCCATCTCCACTCAGCGATATTACCATACACCGTATGAGCAAGATCTGTGAAATTTACCAACTCATTTGAGCAATTAGGAATGCTGCTGCTGAAGAAAGCAACCGGAAACTGCGAAAGATAAAGAGGATGGGAAGTTGCTCTTGCAAATCCGTTTGTATCGGTAGCAGTAAGTGTAACTGTGTATTCGCCTACACCAGGGAAAAGGTGGGTCGGGTTCATGAGTGACGAGGTTGTTCCATCGCCAAAATTCCATAACCAACTGCCGACTGCAGCTGCATTTGTAATTTCAGTGTCTACTGTAAATTCTACAGGTTGAGAATCACAGGTTGCTCCCCATGTATATTCAACGTTCCAGATATTTGTTAAAGTCAACGTAAGGTTGTCAATAACCGGCGCGCATGATGCATTATTGATTCCGGCTAACGAGAGTACTACTGAACCTTGTGCATAGTCCGCAATGCTTGGAGTATAGGTAGTATTTACAATTGTATTGTTGCTGAATGTTCCACTTCCGGTAGTTGTCCAGAGTACTGCAGTTGCATTTTGAACCGAAGCTTCCGAAGCAATGAAAATACTGCCGTAATTAATGGTTGCGTCCGGGCCTGCATATACGGTAACTGTCTGGTAGAAATTCATGGTTATAACATCACTTGCATCGTTGGAGCAAGGAGCTATACCGGTAACATTCATGGTTAGTATAACTGAACCATTGATTATGTCGGAGGCTGAAGGAGTGTAAGTAGGAACAATTGTATTGCCATTGGCAAAAGTTCCGGTGCCTGACGAAGTCCAGCTAACAGCGTTATAGTTTACTGCCGAAGCGCCTTTTATGGTATATCCAGCGGCTGTGCAAACATCAATATCATCACCTGCATCAGCAGTAGTAAGTTCATTAATGGTTACTTTCAAAGTATCGGTTGCGTAATTTGTTGCGCAGCCTGCTGTGCCTTTGGTAGTAAGCACCAGGTAAGCAATACCTGCAGCCTTGTCAAGAGATCCCGGAGTATAATTAGTGATCAGCGAATTAACGTCATCAAAAGTTCCGTCGCCGCCGGTTGTCCATTTAACAACTCCATTATGGTTGGTAACAGTTGCATTCAAAGCGAGTGAACTGGTTGTACAAATGGTTTCATCTGAACCTGCTTTAACAACTGCAGGATTGCTGATTTCGATAGTGCCAGGCATAAAAATACCACAGCCGGATGTCTGATTAACAGCCTTTATGGTATAAATTCCGTGGTAAAGTGTTCCGAAGCTTATTGCATTTCCGGTTCCTGGTATTGAGATACCGGTACTGATGCCATATTTATAAAGTATATAATCTACACCGATTTCTGAACCATTAAGGCCAACAACTGCAAATTCACAGGTTAGTCCGGACGGAGTTGTATTGAAAGCGGTAGGGTAGGCCATGATATCGGTTGAGCCGTTCATTAATGTACGGCAAAGGCTTGCTCCGCTTATAGCTACAACAGTGTAATTTCCGGTTACTGACTGTGGTCCGAAATCGATAAAGGTTCCTGTGCCGGCTATAGTGTCGATATTGAAAGTGTTATCCAGAACCAGCACATAATCAATACCGGTTTGAGAACCATTCAATATAATTGAAGTTCCTGCGCATTGAATCCCTGGTGAAGTAATAGAATAGACTACCGGAATAGGTTGCAGCACTGCATTTCCGTTCATCAAGGTAGCACAGCCATTTATAGTACTTGTACCAATAATGGTATAAGTTCCAGCAATATTTATTGCTCCGAAGCTGATTGCTGATCCTGTTCCTTCAACTGGTGCACCAACATTGGTAATGCCATCGCGACGCAGTTGGTACGATATTCCCAGATCAGAATTATCAAGGCCTATGATGCTTCCGGCACAAATAATACCTGCCGGAGTTACATTGAAAGGTGTAGGCCCAACCAAAATAGTTGTGTTGCTGTTCATTGCAGCTGGGCATGATGTTGCTGTCCAAAATGCCACTATTGTATATGTGCCGGTGATGGATTGTTCTCCAAAACTAATTACTGAACCTGTACCTGCCAATGTATCTGAATGGAAAATTCCATCGCGTACAAGTATATATTTAACTCCAACTTCAGAACCGTTGAGTGAAATAATAGTTCCCGGGCATTGACTGCCAGCTGGAAGTTGAGTGAAAACAGTAGGACCTGGGTTTAACAGAACACTGTTGTTCATCATATTCGGACAGCCGTTACTACCAGAGGCCTCAACTGTGTAAGTGCCTGGTATAGTCTGAACGCCAAAACTGATAGCTGAACCTGTTCCTGCAACCGGTGACCCGATGTTTGTTGATCCGTTTAAACGTAATTGATATAATACTCCTAATTCTGAATTATCAAGTCCTATAACAAACGTAATTGATATAATACTCCTAATTCTGAATTATCAAGTCCTATAACAGTGCCGACGCAATTGATGCCGGCTGGTGTAAGATTGTAAGCAATAGGAGCCGGATTTATTATAGTGTTGCCATTCATTAAACTCTGGCATAGCGTACTGTTATTGTAAGCAATTATCGAATAAGTTCCTGATGTGGTCTGTATTCCAAACGATAATGCGGAACCTGTTCCGGCAAGTGTATCAATATGAATTGCACCATCAAGAACCAGGACGTAACTTATGCCTGTTTCCGAACCGTCAATTCCGATTTCTGTACCCGGGCAGCGTGTTGCATCGGGTGTAATGTTGTATGCAACAGGATTTGGATTTACAAGCACACTGCCGATCATCATTGAGCTGCATCCATTAGGATTGGTTGCTATTGCTGTGTAAATACCTGGCAAACTCTGTGCGCCGAAACTGATTGCTGATCCGGTGCCTGCCACCGGTAAACCTACATTAGTAATTCCATTCAGGCGAAGATGATAGGTTGCTCCGATTTCAGAATTGTCAAGGCCTATATTTCCATCTGCACATGTACTTCCAACAGGAGTAATGTTAAATTCTACCGGTGATGCTTTAATTATAGGGCTGCCATTCATTAAATTTTCGCAGAAAGTGGCAGTGTTGTATGCCACAATGGAATAAGTTCCTGCTGTTGTCTGTGGACCAAAATCAATAGAACTTCCGTTACCTGCAATAGTATCGAGATTTATTGCTCCATCCAGAACAAGAATATAGTTAATGTTTAAATCTGTTCCGTTGAGTCCAATAGATGCTCCTGCACAATGACTTCCTGATGGGGTAACAGTAAATGCAACCGGGAGAGGTTCAAAAACTGTGCTGTCAGCCATCATTGAATTACATCCGCTCAGGTCATTTACAGCTCTTACAGTATAGGTGCCGGTAAGGTTTTGTGACCCGAAACTGATAGTGTTTCCGGTTCCGGCAACCGGCGCACCCATATTGTAAAGATCGTCAAGTATTAGCTGGTAAGTAATACCTGGCTGTGATCCTGAAAGAGAGATTATATTTCCCACGCATTGTATTCCGGCTGGTTGAACGGAATATTGTATCGGGCTGTCATTCATAACGGTTGTACCGTTCATTGGGAATATACAATAGGTAGTCTGGTTAATTGCAAGTACTGAATAGTTTCCTGCAGTTGGCTGTGGTCCGAAACTGATTGGTAGTCCGGTTCCCGAAATCGTATCGAGATGTATTGCATTATCAAGTAACAGAACATAGTCAATGCCCAATTCCGAACCGTTCAATCCTACTATATCGCCTTCACAGGCAGGGCCGTCAGGAACAATTGTAAATGGAGTTGGATCGGGATAAAGGGTTGCACTATCATTCATGTATGATACGCAATTGGTTATGGCATTGGTAGCTATTGCCGAGTAAATTCCGGGAAGCCCAACGGTGCCAAGGATTATGGGTAATCCGGTACCTGCTACGGGAGCGCCCAGATCAAAAGTTCCGTTCCAGCGGAGCTGATAATTAACACCGGGTTCTGAACCGTCAAGGATAATATCCTGTCCTGGACAAAGAATTCCGGCAGGAATAACAGTGAAAATCTGTGGAGCTATACTTATGTATGTACTGCCATTCATCATAGCCTGGCATCCTGTAGCCATGTCAACCGCACTCATGGTATAAGTGCCATTAATTAGCTGTGGTCCGAAATCAAGGAATCCAACTACACCGGTTCCGGCGATGCTGTCAATTACAATTCCGTTGAGCATCAGATAATACATTTTCCCCAGTTCGGAACCATTGAGACGTATAATAGTACCCGGACATTGCGATCCAATCGGATCAACTGAAAATATAGTGAGTGCAGGATTAATAAGTATTACTGCACTGTCAAGCATCATTTGTGTTATGCCTGTGATTGGGTTTATGGCACGCACCTCGAATAAACCTGAAGTACTGATTGGGCCCCATTCCAAAGGACTGTTTGTTCCGGGAACCACCGCACCGAAAGGTAATCCATTCAACAAAAGCTGGTAATTTATTCCACCCTCTGAACCTGTAAGTCCAACTTCTAATCCTGGTTCACCAAGACAGATCATTCCACCTCCGGTAACATTATAAATTTTTGGAAGAGGCAGAATGATAATATTAACGCTGCCCGACATATCAGCTGTACAGCCGGTTACAGGATCTGTACCAACAACAGTGTAAGTCCCGGCCTGGGTCTGGTACCCGAAATTAATGGGAGAACCAGTTCCAATTACCGGAGTCCCGATTGGTGTATTGTCATAATATAATTGGTAGCTAATTCCGTTATCGCCGTGCATCAGTCCAATTTCTCTTCCTGGTCCGCCAAAAGGATAAGAACCGCCTCCGGTTACAAAGTATGGTGATGGCGGTGGCACTATTGTAATAGTTGCACTTCCGTTCATAATATCAGAGCATCCGGTAAGGTTTTTGGTTGCCAAAACTGAATATGTGAATGCTGCAGTCCGGTTACCAAAACTGATAGGTGAGCCGGTTCCTGTTACTGGTGGTCCATCCGGTGCACTGCCTCTGTACAATTGATAATTTGTATTAGGTTCCGATCCGCTTAAACCAATACTTGCTCCTGAGCCGGCAAAGCAGTAAGGGCCTCCACCGGTTATGCTGTAAAGTAGTGGTAAAGGATTTACAAGAATATTGGCTGATGCAACTGCTGAATTAAAACCATCGCTCACAGTAATAGTGTAAATAGTTGTAACATCAGGAGATACAATTGGGTTTTGCTCTGTGGATGTCCAAACCGGTAAACCGGGAGGGTTGCTTGTCCAGGAATAAGTATAAATTCCTGTTCCACCGGTAACAATAGCGGTTAACTGTGCCTGTGAAGTGTCAGCACAAATTTCATCGGGTCCTGATATTGCAACTATATTAAGAGCGCTACCATTGACCGAAACTGCCACCTGATCGGATCCGGTACAGCCTTTGTCATCAGTCACATTAAGTGTATAGTTGATGTTTGAGTAAACATTTGTTGTTGTTGGCGAAAAAGTATTTTGGCCTGAATCAATAAATGCAGAAGGTTCCCATGAGTAATTGTATGGTGCGGTTCCTGATGTTGATGTTCCGAATAAGATTGTATTCGTTCCGTAGGTAATAATCTGGTCGAGGCCTGCATCGGGAATAGGAAGAGGATCAATAGCAACTGATACGCTGCTTCCCATATCCTCAGTACATAACGTCGAAATCCTTGTTGCTGATGCCGTGTATATTCCGGCGGCAGTCTGGTTTCCGAAACTTACCGGGGCTCCGTTTCCAAGTATCGGAACGCCCACAGGACTTCCGTTGTTATATAATTGATAATTTACTCCTGATTCAGATCCGGCTAAACCGACAACAACTCCTGATCCACCTGCACAATAGCTTCCTCCTCCTGTGAGTATATATTTTGTAGGTAAAGGATTTACGGTAACGGTTACTGAAGCTGTTACTGAGTTAAAACCATCATTGGCAGTAACTGTATAAACTGTTGTTACTAAAGGTGTAACAACAGGGTTTGTAGCAGTAGATGTAAAGCCTGCCGGCATTGAAGTCCACAGGTAAGTATAAGTGCCTGATCCACCTGTTGCATGAGGATCAAGAACTGATGGCTGACCCACACAAATAACGGATGGATTGGCTGTAGGTGCTACTGCCAACGGACTTCCGTTTACAAAAACTATTGCCTGATCATTTGCTGAACAATTTGCTTCATCAGTTACTGTTAAAGTATAAGTTCTTGTGATATTCAGGTTTATAGTCTGAGGGGTAAGAGTATTGATGCCTGAGCCTATGTAGGAACCAGGTGTCCAGGTGGAGGTAAGTGTTCCGGTTCCACCGCTTGCTGATCCGTTTAAAGTAGTAAATGTTCCGTAAGGTATGGTGAGGTCCGGGCCTGCACTGACCTGTGGTAATGCTTTAACTTTTACAATGAGTGATTCAGAGTTTCCGGTGCAGGATGTGAGCGCCTGGCCGGTTGGCGTTAGTATATATTCAACATCGATATCGAAATTTGTGGTGTTAAAAAGAATTTCGCTTATGCCTGATGTTGAACCGGCTGCCAAAGGATTACTTATTCCTGCTTTTTCTGCCCTTGTCCATGTAAACGTAGTTCCAGCCAGGTTGCTGGTTATCGAATAATTAAGTGATTGTCCACTGCATACGGTAGTAGTTAGGCTGCTGGTAATGGATGGAAGAGGCTGAACAGTAATAGTATAGATGGCAACTGGTCCCGGACAATTTGGCCCAAAATTGGAAGTTGGGATTATCTGATATGAAACGCTTTCGTTTGTGGTTGAATAATTAAAAATTGTTTGAGCCGGAATTGCATTTCCGCCGCTGGCCTGGAAACCTGTTAGAGAAGCAGATGATGCTGTTGCCGTCCACGTAAAGGTTGTACCGGCTACATTCGAAAGTAAGTTAACATTTGCAGAAGTAGCTCCTGAACAAATGATTTGCGACATAGGTGCATTAATAACCTGTGGTATTGGATTCACAGTTACAACATGGTTGGCGCTTGGGCCAACGCATCCTGCAAATGAAGGTGTTACCTTATAAGTTACGGCACCTTGAACTGATAATGTACTGTGAATTTCCTGAGAAGGGATTATGGCTGATCCTGATGCTGTATAGCCTGAGATGCCGGATCCTGATGGCGAAGCCGTCCAGGTATAGGTTGTTCCGGTAACCGGCGATGAGAAAGTAACCGGTAAGGTAGAAGTTCCTGAGCATATGGCCTGGCTGATGGGATTCAGATTTACCGTTGGAATCGGGTTTACCGTTACTATATAATCTACTGGCGGTCCTGCACATCCATTGGCAGTTGCAGTAATTGTGTAAACCACGGTTCCCGGTGCAGTAGAGCTGTTTTGAAGCAGGTGATTTATAGTGCTTCCACCGCCGGATACAAAACCGGAAATTCCCGGATTGCCATTGGCAATCCAGGTGAAAGTTGCTCCGGCAACATTAGAAGTTAATGCCAGGTTGAATATATCTCCTGAGCATTGGGTTGCCTTGAGTGGAGTATTTGTTACTCTGGGTTCAGGATAAACTTTAACCGTAATGTTATTTGGCCCGTCATCACAGCCAAACTTCGACATCGTTACTGAATATACAACCGTGCGTGTAACATCGTCATGATTTACAAGAGTTTGTGTGATGGTTGATCCTGTTCCGTCAGTATATCCGGTAACATTGCCAACCGGAGTAGCTGTCCAGGTAAATGCAATTCCCGGCATATTGCCAACAAGGTTTATATCCAGATTATTTCCCGAACAGGTTGCCGGATGAACCACAGTCAATTTCATTTCCGGGTTCACTGTAACAACAACATTTATCGGATCTCCAACACATCCGTTTGCAATTGGAGTTATAACATACGTTACATCATGTGGATCATTCGTTTTATTCGACAGAGTTTGTTTAATTGAGGAGCCACTTCCATCGCTGAATCCTGTTATTGCAAAAGGCGAACTGGCGGTCCAGTTAAAAGTTGTTCCTGCAACTGTTGATGATAAGGCAATATCGGTTTTATCGCCTGAACATATTGATACAACCGGAGGTGTTGCAGTTGCAATAGGTCTTGGATTTACTGTTATCACATAATCACTGGGAACTCCATCGCATCCGTTTAAGCTTCCGCTTGGAATAATATGATAGGTTACTGTTCCGGGAACATTGGATGGATTTGTTATGGTCTGGGTAGGAATAGTGCTGGTTCCGCTTGTCTGGTATCCCGAAACACTTGCCGGAGTGGCTGTGGATGTCCAGGTAAATGTGGTTGAAGCTATATTTGAAGTAAGAGTTATTGCAGTTGTATTATCGCCTGTGCAAATGCTTTGCTGCATAGGATTATTAGTAACACTGGGCGAAGGATAAACGTTAACAGTATAAACAACCGAAGGCCCATCGCAACTTGCAGGTGATGGACCATGAGGAGTTATGGTATATTTTATGGTGCCTATTACAAGCAATGAACTAAATATTTGCCTCGAAGCAATATTCCCTGATCCGGGAGTTGTGTATCCGCTGATTCCGGGTGTGGCAGTTGCAGTCCAGGTAAATGTTGTACCGGCTAAGTTTGACGTTAAAATTATGGATGTTGTAAATGTTCCGGCACAAATATCCTGCGAAAGAGGAAAGTTTGTTACTAATGGAATTGGATATACGGTAACAACAAGGTTCTTAGGAGCGCCCGGACAACTTGAAGGTGCCGGACCATAAGGAGTTATTTTATAGGTTACTTTTGCCTGAGTTATTGATCCTGCAGGTAATGATAAAACATCATTAATATTACCACTACCTGATGGAGAAAAGCCGGTAACAGTTCCTGATGTAACTGATGCCGTCCATTTGTATGTTGTTCCTCCAACATTGCTTTTAGGATGAAAGTTAACACTATTACCGGAACAGATTGCTATAGGTTGCGGAGTGGTTAAAATTGGGAATGGATTCATCTGCACAACAACAGCATTCGAGTTCTCATTGCCACAAGGTGCTGAGATGGTTACTAACCTGTACCATGTTGTTACTGAGGTAGGTCCCGGCTGATAAGTAGGAGAATTTGCACCCGGAATATTGGTGAATCCGGTTGTAGCACTTGTTGTGCTGCTCTGCCATTGATAAGTATATATTCCATTACTGCCTGATGGCGGCGTTGATGTAATTAACGGAGGTGTTTCCCCGGGGCAAACCTGGGCATCTGATTGTATACCTGCCGGTACTAATATGGGATATACTATTACGGTTACTGCATCAGTTTTGGCACATCCGGTAATAGTACTTCCGCCTACAACCTGAAAGGTGGTAGTGGTAGTAACATGGGGAGTCACGGGATTAATGTCCGTGAGATATATTGGACTTGGATTTGGGGCTAACCAAACCCAGCCAACATTAGCTCCTGCATTCACAAAAAGGGTGACATCCTGTCCAAAACATAATGAATTGGAAGAAGGGATAATATTTAATATTGGAAGTGGTTTGAGTGTAATTTGATATGGTTGAGAAGCGGACAAGCATCCTCCGACTCTCACTGTATATCTGGCATTGTCCAGACCGTAAAATGTACTTTGTGTTGCTCCAGGTATAAATACTCCGTCTTTATACCATTGCCATGTTGTACCCGTCGAAGGAGAAGCATTCATCAGTAACGAGTCACCTGAGCATATTTGGGCTGATGTTGCCGTAATTTCCTGGCTCGACGAAGAACCAACGGGGGTTATAGTGGGAGGACATTGTGCGTGAAGATTCAGGCTTACAATCGTAAACAAGAAAATGGGCAGACTATGCCTTAACGACATAACCCCCCTGAGCAGGTTGAGTAGAGCTAGTTTCATAGAATCCTCTTTGAGAGTAAATACGTGATAATCAGATAAATGCAGTAAAAGCTAAGCTGTACAAGTTATTGGATGTATTAGTTAATAGCGATATGCTCAAATTGTAATAGATAAAAAGACAATTATTTTGAATATGAAGTTTAAAAATATATATCGGTATTTTGATATCGGTGTGATAGATTTGAAAATTTAGTGAAATCAATAATTCTATCCTGTAGTATTTCAATATTAATAATACGAATCAAGGGTTAAAATTGTAACTTATTAGTTGCCAGGCAAACTTTTCCAGAGTTTAAAACTCTGGAAAAGTTTAACGCTAAAATTTATTCACACTTTAACCTTTATTACTGAATTCATGGTAAATGTTAAATGGTATAATTCTTGTTTATAATTCATGCAGTAAAGAGGAAGTAAAGCGCACTAACAAATCATCCCGATTAATTTATTAATTGCATACTGAACAATAAAGAACATAATTTTGCAACTCTTTTAAAAAGAAAATAGTTCCACCGTTAAAATACAAAAATCCAATACTATTATGAAAAAAATACTCTATTCTATCATGATTACATTGGCTGTAACAAGCCTCTTTATTATTGGCTGTGAGCCAGTTGATGATAACTCACTAAGCGATGACTCACGTGATCGGTATGTCGGTGAATGGCACATGATTGAAAGCTTTAAAAGTACTTTAGCCCAGAGTTACATTATTACCATTTCCAAAGACCCCAACAACAGCAGCCAGGTTATTATTGGAAATTTCGGTAATCCAGGATCGCAGGACATTACAGTTAAAGGTTTAGTAACTTCGGGCCAGGTGATTGTTTCGTCTCAGACCATGAGTAACAAATGGATGATTGAAGGGGCAGGTGCATTTTCAAATGTGGCTAAAACTACTATGAGCTGGACCTATACTTTAACAGCTGGAGGCAATGAAGATGACTATATAGCTACAGCAACCCGCCCATAAAAGGAAAGGCATTTTAACCCAAATTCAGCATTATATTTGCTGAACCAATAAAGTAAATCTGACTAAATCATTACTTCGGTTCTTTCCTCGTTTACTAATCTGGACATCCCGATAGCCATCGGGCCAGAACTAAAATAATGAATAATGAATAGCGAATATTGAATATCAAATAGTGAAATAAAAACTTGAAGCAGGGAATTGAATAATTACTATTTAAGATTACAGTGATAATTCTATGGCTTCATAACTTCGAATCAGGAAATACAAGAATATTGTTTTTAAGGCACTAATAAACAAAAAGCCCTGAATCTGATTCAGGGCTTTTTGTTTATGCTATTCAACCATACTGCTATTTAATGGTATCGGATAAGCGATTTTTTCGGTGTCTGGAACAGGGTATTGCAATGGGGTGAAATATTCAATCCTTTCATCCATCTGGTTTTTATTCATTGATCTGTACCATATGTTCCTACGAAGTACCCTTCGCTTATCAGGGCTTAAATTGTTAGTGTTTTGTTTGGATTTGGGCTGTAAAGTAGCATCCAGTTCCGTTAAGCGATTGATTACCTGAACATAAATTTTGTCTAACTCTTCAATGTGCTCGAGATAGTATGTAAGGCTTACATTAAAATCATCGGGATCAACATTATGTTTTTCAAAAACCTGTGCAAACCGGATGCGCAATTGTGTAGTGTCTTCCGGCCTGAATGATGAGTCAGTTGCAATTCTCAATGTTGCCTCAGTAAGATGAATGTCGACAAGGATGTCAGTCATTTGTTTTTCACTCAGTGTACCTTTAGGTTTTGAACTCATAATACTGTTACACGATGCGCTTAGCAGTGCAAGAAATAAAATAAATGTCCAATTCCTCATAATACATACTACCCTGAAGTTAATAACTTACGACCGGCAATTTTTAAAGAACAAATTAAAAAATGTTCTTATTTACCGCCTTGTTTTTCCAGATAGGCCTTATTCAGTTCTTTAATCACATCTTTGGTTACATCAAGTGTATCGTTGGCATACAAAATATTACCACCTTTTGTGAAACCCAGAATATAATCAAACTTATATTTATCGTTATACCGTTTAAGGAAATTCATAACCGAATCAATCAAAGCCACATTCATATCCATTTCACTTTGCTGTAATTCGGCAGCATATCTGTCGCGAAGCTGATATATAACTTGCTGATTTTGTTGTAGTTGTCCGTATATTTCCTGTGCACTCTGATCGCTGATAGCTTTCTTTTTCACTTGCTCCTGGAAATAAGCTGCATCTTTTTCAAAAGCCTTTTGTTTTGATGCTACTTCTCCTTCAAGTCTGGTTCCTTTAGCCTGCAGGTCTGCACGCATTTTTTTAACCAGTTCGTAGTTGCTCAGTATGCTGTCGTTATTCACAAATGCAACCGAGATAACTCCGTTTTTAGCCTTGGCTATGGCTCCTGAAGAACTGCTGTTTTTATTTCCTGAACCGGTAAAATACAACACAAACAGTATTATTACACCTGCCAGGGTTACCAGGTTTAAAGTCAGCATTAAAGGGTTGATTTTGCTGGCTGGCTGTTCAACCATGTCAGTTGGAGGCGTGGTTTGTTTGTTTGAAGTTTCCACCTGCTCGGGGGTTGATGTGTTTTCAGTGTTGTTGTTGAGTTCTTCTGTCATCTCTCTTAAATATCGGGTTTATGATAAAAACAACCTGATCCATTCTAATTTATGAATCAGGTTGCGAAGTTATAAAAAACAGTTATTTGTCAATGAATTAATTACCAACTTCCGAGATGTATTTAATGCGTACCAACCGAATTTCTTCTTCGGTAAATTCATTTTCACCTAAATCGCGCAAAGCATCCTGAACTGAATCAGTTTCAGCTTCCATGAAATACTCAATAATTTCTTCCTGGTGGTAAGGATCTATATTTTCACTTAAATAATATTTAAGATCAATTTTTGTTCCTGAGTCAACAATGCTTTCTATTTCAGTAAGCAGTTCATCAGCCGTGAGATTTTTGGCGACAGCAATGTCTTCAAGGGAAATTTTGCGGTCGATGTTGGTAATAATGTACACTTTAAGCCCCGACTTATTAACCACTGATTTCACCACCATATCCATAGGGCGGATGATTTCATTCTCTTCAACATATGATGAAATCAGTTCCAGGAAAGGCTTTCCGTACTTTTGTGCCTTGCCTGCCCCAACACCTGTGATGCGCTGGAGTTCGTCTATATTTATCGGATACTGTATCGCCATATCTTCGAGCGACGGATCCTGGAATATAACAAACGGAGGTAAACTTTCTTTTCGTGCAATTTCCTTCCGGAGATCTTTTAAAAGTGAGAAGAGTGTTTTGTCGGTCGCACTTGTTCGTGCACCGCCACCTGACATCATTTCATCATCTTCGCCTTCTTCAGGATCTGTATCCTTAACAACCATGATGGCATATGGTTTTTTAACAAACTTCTGTCCTTCATGCGTTATTTTTAAAATACCATAATTCTCAATGTCTTTAACAACCAGGCGTTCAATCAGCATCTGCCTCAGCACTCCATCCCAGAAACGCTCGCTTTCCTCCATTCCTTTACCAAAAATATCGAGTTCATTGTGTTTATACGATTTGATATTCGACGAAACCTTGCCAATCAAGATATTCACAATGTGCTTGGCTTTACATAACTGCTTTGTTGCCAATACAGCCTCTAATGCAAGGTCAACATACTCGCGGCCGTCAATTTTGGTTTTAGGATGCAGACAGTTATCACAATTGCCGCAATTATCTTCTGTGTAAACCTCGCCAAAATAATGCAGTAATTGCTTACGCCTGCACATGGATGATTCAGCAAAAGATACCACTTCCATTAAAAGCTGGTTTGCAATTTCCTGTTCAGCAACACCTTTGTTCTTACTGAATTTTTCGAGCTTTTCAATATCCTCATAAGCATAGAAGGAAAGGCAGATGCCTTCGCCATCGTCACGTCCCGAACGTCCTGTTTCCTGGTAGTAGCCTTCGAGGCTTTTAGGCATATCGTAATGAATTACAAAGCGCACGTCGGGTTTATCAATTCCCATACCGAAAGCTATTGTCGCAACTATTACATCTGATTCTTCCATCAGGAATTTATCCTGGTTTTCAACACGAATAGCTGAATCAAGACCGGCATGGTATGGCAATGCTTTTATGCCGTTCACAACTAACGTTTCAGCAAGTTCCTCCACTTGCCGGCGGCTCAGGCAATAAATGATACCTGATTTGCCGGTATGCATTTTAATAAAGCGAATTACTTCTTTATTTACGTCGTCTTTTTTCTCCCGTACTTCATAATAAAGGTTCGGACGGTTAAACGATGATTTGTAAAGAGCTGCTTCCTGCATGCCAAGGCTCTTTAGTATATCCTGTTGTACTTTGGGGGTTGCCGTTGCAGTTAAAGCCAGTACCGGAACATCTTGTCCTATGGCATCTATTATCGGGCGCAGCCTACGGTATTCAGGCCTGAAATCATGTCCCCATTCTGAGATGCAATGGGCTTCATCTATCGCGTAAAAAGAAATCTGTATATCTCTGAAAAATGCAATGTTTTCTTCCTTTGTGAGTGACTCAGGAGCAACATATAAAAGCTTAGTTACTCCATTGGTTAAATCGGCTTTCACCTGTGTTATCTCGTTTTTTGAAAGCGAGGAATTCAACACATGCGCAATGCCTATCTCGGCGCCAAATTGCCGCATAGCATCCACCTGGTTCTTCATCAGCGAAATCAGAGGAGATATAACAATTGCCGTACCTGGCATTATCATGGCCGGTAACTGGTAACACATTGATTTGCCACCACCGGTAGGCATAATTACGAAGGTATCGTTGCCGGCAAGTAAATTACGTATTATGGGTTCCTGATTTCCTTTAAAACTCTCAAATCCAAATATTTTCTTGAGTACGGTTTGCAAAGGATAATCTTTGAAATCTTCATTCTTTTTCATTCCACGAGCATTATTCATGTAGTAGCATCAGAAAATGACGCTGTTGTTTTTTTTGTTTTGTTTGGTCAGATTAACCAAAACACAATATAAAGGTTGTTGGAAAAATCATTCTTCAGGTACTTTGTTCTATTGGCTTTTGCAACCTATGATAATTTTAAGAATCACAAGAAGGATTATATTTACTGAAAACCTGTCAGTGAATTGCAATTTGTACTTGCGTATAGTAAAGTTAATACAACTTTGCAGTTAATTTCAAAAAAAAAAATTAATTGCATTATTTTTCTAAACAAATTTAAGTAACTATTTCTAATACAACAAGTTAAAAATTCATAAAGTTTAACTCATTTGGTAAATAAAATATGAATCAGCATATTTATTTACAGTGATGTTAGTTCTTTATTGACTTGCAAGCCATTATTCAGTTTGCCAGTCAAAAATCAGTATTCAGGTGCCTTTAAAAAGCCTGCAAAAGTATAATTAAATTCAAAGCAATCAGCATTATAAGATTTTTTTATTGCTTTAAATGATCCCGGGGTTAAAACAAGGCTGATTCCTATTATTATCTTTAAGATTTTTAAATAGAAGCCGGTTTATCAATTTTGAATGCTTCGAAAAAAACAATAATAAACTAACCCGGAATACATTATGGAAAGTAATTAGCTATTAGATTATTACATGTTCCTTTATGTTAAATCATAATGTCAAATGAAAAAAGTATATGCTTTAATGTGTTGAACAAAAAAAAAGCTGACAATTGCATATATTAATATTAAACAACTAAATTTGCTTTTCCGATGTACTCAGAATCCTGAAACCCGGATTACTTGCAATTGATAATCTGAACTTTTTAACCATACAGATCACTAATATGTATAGCTATCAGATTTGATGCTTTGATCAGCTAAACAGGAAATTATTACCATAAGAACTAATATTAAAGAGAAAATAGTATGGAAAATGATGAAATGAAAGCCCTTGGCATGATTGAAACCAAAGGATTTGCCGCCATGGTCGAAGCCTCTGATGCTATGGTAAAAGCAGCAAAAGTTGAACTGATCGGCTTCGAAAAAATAGGTGGAGGATATGTTACTGCTATTGTCCGTGGCGATGTGGCTGCTGTTAAAGCTGCTGTTGATGCGGGAGTAATGGCTGCGCAAAAAGTGGGTGAAATCATATCCACTCATATAATACCCAGGCCTCACGAAAACGTTGATAGGGTATTGCCACTTGGGAGAAATCAAACTAAGAAAGGGAAATAATTATGATAGATCTGAGAACTTATATTTTTATTGATTCACTGCAATTGCAGATGGCATCTTATTTATCAACGGTGTCAAAAGGATATCTTCCGGTAAGTGGCCAGGCATGTTGTATCATCGAAATAGCTCCGGGAATTGAAATCAATACGCTAACTGATATTGCACTAAAGGCAACCAACGTAACTCCGGGTATGCAGATTGTTGAACGGGCTTACGGAATGCTCGAAGTACACTCCGATAGCCAGGGCGATACGCGCGTGGCTGGGGAAACTGTTCTTCGTACCATTGAGAAAACGGAAAATGAAAGAATAAAACCCAGAATACTCACAAGTCAGCTGATTAAAAATGTGGAAGATCATCATGCTCAGCTCATTAACAGAACACGGCATGGCAACATGATACTGAAAGGCGACACTTTGTTCGTACTTGAGGTTGAACCGGCCGGGTATGCCTATTACGCTGCAAATGAAGCTGAAAAAACCGCCCATATCAATATTATTGAAGTTGTGGGCTTTGGCAAATTTGGCAGGGTATATATTGCCGGAGATGAGGCCGAAGTGCTGGAAGCTAAAAATATTGTTGAAAAGCGACTTGCCGAAATTACCGGAAGAGAAGAATATTAATACTAACAAAACTAAAGGATATAAATTATGAATGACAATACATCAGATGCATTGGGAATGATTGAAACCAAAGGCTTTGCTGCTATGGTTGAAGCTTCGGATGCCATGGTTAAAGCCGCAAAAGTTGAACTGATCGGTTACGAAAGAATCGGAGGTGGATATGTCACCGCCATTGTTCGGGGTGATGTTGCATCAGTAAAAGCTGCAGTTGATGCTGGCGTACAGGCTGCTCAAAAAGTAGGCGAAATAGTTTCATCACATATTATTCCAAGGCCGCATTCTAACGTCGACAGTGCTTTACCTCTTGGTAGAGGAAGTTCAAAGAAATAAAGTTGCTTCGGGTATAACAGTTGTATCTTACGGTATGGAAAACCCCTTATCAGTAAGGATTAATCAGTAATTTGGAACCATCATGATATTGGCAAAGGTAGTCGGAACTGTTGTTTCGAGTCATAAAGCACCTAAAATAGAAGGAATCAGGTTTTTACTTCTCGAAAAAATAGATCCTGCAACTTTAAAAGGTAAAAATGACTTCGTTGTATCCATGGATAGCGTGGGTGCCGGAGTTGGTGAGATCGTATTTTATGTTTCGGGGAGCAGTGCACGATATACTGCCGTTACTGAAGGAAAGCCTGCCGATTCAACAATCATTGCCATTGTAGATGTTATTGAAAAGGACGGCATGTATACCTATCAGAAAAACAAATAGCCAATGATACTTGCAAAAGTTGTCGGAACCGTTGTTAGCAGCACCATAAATGATGGAATGGCCGGATCACGTTATTTGCTGGTTGAAAAAACCGATCAATACGGGGAAAAGAAAGGCGATTTCCTGGTTGCATTGGATATTATTGGCGCCAACTACGACGAACTTATCATGGTTACTGAAGGCAGCCCGTCGAGGGAAACCAGCCTCACCACTAATAAACCCGTTGATGCTTTGGTTGTAGGAATAGTTGATATGATTGATGAAAATAATTCGGTGGTTTATAGAAAATGAGGAGGTGTGAGTGGATGTAATCGCGTTAGGTGCATTGGAGTTCAGCAGTATAGCCATCGGAATACTGGCGCTGGATGAAATGGTTAAAGTTGCTCCGGTAAAAATAATCGAAGCAAGAACCATGTGCCCGGGGAAATACCTTGTTGTTTTCAACGGTGATGTGGCCTCAGTTGAATATTCATTTAATAAGGGTTACGAAACTGGGAAACAATTCATTGTTGATAGTTTATTTCTCCCGATGATACATCCTGATGCGTTGTTGGCAATAGGCAAAATTATAAGTACATCTGACTGGGATGCAATCGGAATTATCGAAACCAATACAGTTATTTCAAGTATTGAAGCTGCTGATCGGGCTGCAAAGGTCGGAGGCGTGAAAATTATTGAAGTGCGGCTGGCAATTGGATTTGGTGGCAAATCATACGTAAAAATGCTTGGAAGCCTCGATGCCGTTCAGGCTGCAATGGATGCGGGAACTGCAAAAGCTAGGTCAAAAGGCCTGTTATGTATGTCAACATTGATTCCGCAGCCACATAATGAAACAAAACCGTATTTCATGCAATAGGCAAAAACTATGGATAATCTGGAAGAAAGCGTAAGGCAGATCATTGAAGAAGTAATTAACGGCATGGACCTGAACCTGGCGAAGGATGACAGTGCGGGAAATATTGGGGTGTTTTCCAATATCCACAATGCTATTGATGCTGCTGAGCGCGCATTTATTGAGTGTGACAAACTTACCCTTGAAAATCGCAAAAATTTTATTAGCAACATCCGTAAAATATGCCTGGCCAATCTGGATATTATGTCCAAAATGGCCCAGGAAGAAACCGGGATGGGGCGGTGGGAAGATAAAGTTATAAAGAATGAACTGGGAATTGTGAAAACACCGGGTGTCGAAGATCTTGTCCCCGAGGCATTTTCGGATGATGATGGCCTCACCCTTGTTGAAAGGGCACCTTACGGAGTAATCGGAGCCATTACACCCAGCACCAATCCAACAGTTTCCATCATTAGCAATGCAATTGGTATGATTGCCGCTGGTAATTCAGTGGTTTTTAACCCTCATCCGGCGGCAAAAAAGGTTTCAGCTTTTTTGGTAAGCCTTATAAACAAAGCAATCGTCGAAGCAGGTGGTCCGGCAAACCTGGTTTGTTGCATAACAGAGCCAACTATTGAATCAGCCAAAATCCTGATGACCCATCCTAAAATTGCTATTTTAGCAGTTACGGGTGGACCTGCTGTGGTAAAAGTAGCCATGAACAGTGGCAAAAAAGTAATAGCAGCAGGTCCAGGAAATCCTCCTTGTGTGGTTGATGAAACTGCCGATATTGCAAAAGCTGCCAAAGATATTGTGAATGGCGGTGGCTTCGATAACAATGTGATTTGTATCTGCGAAAAGGAAATTATAGTAGTATCTTCGGTTGCTGACAGGCTAAAGGAAGAGTTGAAGAAAAACGGCGCTTATGAATTGAATGAGGACCAGATCAAAAAAATAACTGAACTCGTAATTGCTGATCCCGGTGGCCCGGGAAAGGAAGGAGCAGCCAACAAGAACTTTGTAGGTAAAAATGCAGATTTCATCGCAAAACAGATTGGACTGACTGTACCTGCTTCAACCCGGCTTTTGCTTTGTGAAGTTGGGAGAGAGCATCCTTTGCTCTGGACTGAACAACTGATGCCGGTTATGCCTTTGGTTCGGGTAAAAGATGTTGATATTGCCATTGAACTTGCTGTTGAAGTTGAACATGGATTCCGTCACACGGCAATTATGCATTCGCTTAATATTGCCAAGTTAAGTAAAATGGCGAAAGCCATGAATTGCTCCATTTTTATTAAAAACGGACCCAGTTATGCCGGTTTGGGCCATGGTGGTGCTGGATTTGCTTCGTTTACTATAGCCAGCCCAACGGGAGAGGGAGTTACCCGCGCCCGCACATTTACCCGCGAACGGCGTTGTACATTGGTGGATTATTTCAGAATAATATAATCAGAGTTATATATTTGTTTACGCCAGGCAAAAACAAACAGTATATTGCACATTCTAATGAGCAATTATTATAAATAATGTTGATTATACTGTGCATTTAGTATCTTTGTAAAAATATAGTTTATCAGAGCAATGAGAACACTTTATCAGAAATTTGAAACACTTTTACAAAATACGACAACAGACTTTAAACGTTATTTATACGAAAAAGTCTCCTGGGATAGTCGAATGATCGGGATTATTGGAGCTCGTGGTGTCGGCAAAACAACGATGATTTTGCAACACATAAAGGAAAACTTAGACAGTAAGAAAGCGTTATATGTGTCGGCAGACGACATGTATTTTGGTGAAAACAAACTTCTTGATTTAGCTGATGACTTCTATAAAAATGCAGGAGAATATTTGTTTATTGATGAAATACATAGGTACACTGACTGGTCCAGGGAATTAAAAAATATTTACGATTCATTTCCAACTTTAAAAGTTATATTCACTGGGTCTTCTGTACTTGATATACTTAAAGGTTCTGCCGATTTAAGTCGTCGTGCTATAATCTACAAATTACAAGGACTCTCATTTCGGGAATATTTGAAATTATTTCATAATTACGAAACAGAAGTTTATTCGTTAAAACAAATAGTCAATAACGAAGTGAAACTTTCAAATCTAACACATCCGTTACCACTATTTAATGACTATTTGAAACGCGGTTATTATCCTTTTGGACTTGAAAACGAAATGAATATACGATTAGGGCAAATCATTGTACAAACATTGGAAACAGATATTCCGCAATATGCCAACCTAAATGTTGGAACAAGCCGTAAACTGAAACGATTGCTTTCCATAATTGCAGAAAGTGTGCCTTTTAAACCAAATTTCTCCAAAATATCAGAAATAATTAGCGTAAGTCGGAACTCCTTAGACGATTATTTTATATATATGGAAAAAGCAGGACTTATTGGTCAGTTACGCAATGAAACAAGCGGTATTCGTGGATTAGGGAAAGTAGATAAAGTATATTTAGACAATACAAATATCATTTTTAACCTGGTTGGAGATAAATCAAATATGGGAAACATCCGGGAAACTTTCTTCTTCAATCAAATGCGAGTAAAGAATGAAGTTATATCTTCAGAAAAAGCTGACTTTGTTATTGATAATTATACGTTTGAAGTTGGTGGGAAAAATAAGCAGCAAACACAAATTGAAAATGATGGTAAATCTTATGTGGTAAAAGATGACATTGAATTTGGATACTTAAATGTAATACCACTTTGGGCTTTTGGATTAAATTACTGAGAAACTAATGAACAATTCTAAAGTTGAAGTACTTTTACAAGATCATAATCGAATGAAGTGGATAGTAGCTTCAAAAAGAGCTATCCCGCAGGAATTTAGTTCAACACATTGTATATTGCATGAGGGTTTCAGCGATTTTCGAAGGTTTGAGGCTCATAAAATAAGTCGGTGTAAACTGATAGGAAATCGCTTTAAGCCCACGCACGACCCAATAACTTGAGACTACTTCTCAATAACCATTCTCCATTAACTATTAACTATAAAATGAAACTAGGTAAAGTAACAGGCACAGTTGTCAGCACCATAAAGGTTGATTCATTCGAAGGCATTAAGCTTATGCTTGTGCAACCTTTGGATGAAAACCTGGCTGCAGTCGGAGGGCCAATTGTTGCGTTTGATACCATTCAGGCCGGAGTTGGTGATCTGATTTATTACGAAACGAGTAAGGAAGCCGGCCGTGTGCTCGAAACCACAATGAATCCGTGCGATGCGGCAATAGTCGGGATTGTTGACAATTTGGAACTGGAGGCTAGAAAATGATTCTTGGAAAAATAATCGGCAACGTTGTTTCAACGATAAAAGCTGTTGGATACGAATCAAGAAAAATCCTGATTGTTCAGCCTGTTGATCCTTCCGGCGCTCCGAAAGGCCAGTCATTCCTTGCAGTTGATACAGTTCAGGCAGGAGTGGGTGATACGGTACTTGTGCTCGAAGAAGGCGGCTCCGCAAGAATGATATTGGATGAACCTGAGACATTTACAATAAAAGCGATCATTGCCGGTATTGTGGATGAAATAACTATGTAATTTTGCAGTCAGAACACCACATGAGAAACCGTATTTACAGGTATTATTTGCGAAGTTCACAAAAACAATATGTAATGAATACTGACGACCAGGTAAGGAGAGTTGCAATAGGTGCAGATCATGGCTCTTTCGATTCGAAAGAAATGCTGAAAGCATATCTCGAAACGCTGGGCTACAAGGTAGTTGATGTTGGAACCGATAACAGCAGGGAAAAAGTTGATTACCCTGATTTTGCTGTAAAAGTTTGCAAAAAGGTTGTCAATGGTGATTGTGAACGTGGTATTATGCTCGATGCTGCCGGCATAGGCTCATCCATGGTTTGTAATAAGGTTCATGGAATACGTGCGGCACTTTGCTGGAGTCCGCAAACAATTGTAAACAGCCGCGAACATAACAATGCGAATGTACTTACCATGGGCACAGCCCAGCATAAGGCTGAGGATATTTGCACTATGGCTGCTTTGTGGCTCAAAACCAGGTTCGAAGGCGGCAGGCACTGGCCGCGTATTAATAAAATGATGTCATTAGAAAGGGAAAGATAGTAAGATGGATAAGAAAGAATTGATAGATAAAATTGCACAGGAAGTCATGCAAAGGCTTAACGAAAAGTCGAAAAGCCAGGACGAAGGAAACCAGGTTGGTTCCAGAGTTCTATCTTCCGCTTCACGCATGTCGCAGGCAGAGTTGGCACGATATATTGACCATACCCTGTTAAAACCCGAAGCTGTTGAATCACAATTTGAGCAACTATGCAACGAGGCGGTGAAATACAAATTCAAATCTGTTTGTGTAAACTCTTCATGGGTTCCCCTTATGTTGCGAAAAAACTTAGGGGTACCGGGGTTATTGTATGCTCAGTTATCGGTTTCCCGCTTGGCGGAATGGATACCCGCAGCAAAGCATTTGAGGCACGGAGCGCCATAGCAAGCGGTGCCACCGAGCTTGATATGGTAATAAATGTTGGAGCTTTGAAATCAGGAAATCTGAAACTTGTCGAAGAAGATATAAGGGCAATCAAAAGAGCATGCCGAAGTACAACTGTTTTGAAGGTAATCCTGGAAACAGGTTTGCTTACTGAAGCAGAAAAAATTCTGGCCTGCGAAATTGCTAAAAAGGCGGATGCCGACTTTGTGAAAACAAGTACAGGTTTTGCCGGCAGCGGAGCAACGGTTGCTGATATTGCGCTTATGCGAAGGATCGTCGGCCCTAAAATGGGTGTGAAAGCCAGCGGAGGCATTAAAACTTTTGACCAGGCAGTTGCTCTTATCAATGCCGGGGCAAGCAGGCTGGGTTGCGGGGCAAGTGTTGCTGTAATCACCGGCGCGGAGGCAAAGGGGAATTACTAGGATTTCCCTCCTTTTTGTAATATGTGTATTTTGCTTTCTGATACTGCCAACCAATCTTCTAAGTACAGCTCTGAAGATTGAGCGTTAGTACTTTTCATTTGTTCTTCTGGTATAACCGCGGTTTCATTTCAGTTTTCATTTCTAAAAGTTATAAATAGAGAGTCCTGGTTTTGGTGATATTTACTGTTGGTCAAAAGCCGGAATTCGAAATTGCTAAAAGCCGGTAGATTTTAAATGCAAACCGGCATCTTCTGCAATACCGAACATAAGGTTCATATTCTGTATGGCCTGTCCCGAAGCGCCTTTCAAAAGATTGTCGATCAGGCTGAGGATATAAAGTTTGTCTTCAAATCGCTCCAGGTAAAGGATGCATTTATTCGTATTTACAACCTGTTTAAGATCCGGATTCTCAACACTGATATGTGTAAACGGATGATCTTTATAAAAATCCGAA
>CAJDUB010000067.1_pt1 | contig 26012 bp, 21 predicted proteins | sample 7390251 | NCBI WGS metagenome assembly CAJDUB01 (sample SAMEA7055665, study PRJEB34461) | soil metagenome | biome: terrestrial ecosystem; feature: Peninsula; material: soil | place: Antarctica | collected 2016
TTGAGACCACCAATTGGAACTGAGGAGGTGTTAGTAAAAAACCAGGGTTGCAGGCTGCTATTCTCATTAATCATCCTGAAAAGTTTTTCTTTGAGCGCCTGGTTTTCACTTACAGCTTCAAACACCAGGGCCGAATCATACGCAGCTTCAATACGTGTAGTAGGCCGGATTATGCTCATTACATCCTGCACGTAAGCTTCAATTATATCACTGTTTTCGATTAGGTCAGGCTTGTCGGAATACATTTGTCGTAAAGCCACTGCTTTTTTTTCAGCAGCTTTTATCACCTGTGCATGCAGATATCTGAACAGGCCACTAAGACCTTCGTCAGAAGTATCGATAGCATTTAAAACAAATGATTTTCCCCGGTTTTCGGGTTTAAGCATCTGATCAGCCATTTCGATAACGGTAAGCAGCACAATACCACTCCCCATTTTACCGGCAGCGCCGAGGACTGAAACTTTTTGAATCCGATTTGTATATTCCATTGTGGATAGAGGATTTACGGGTTAGGTGTTGGGGAGAGTGAAGAGTGCCCTTCGACTCCCAGGGTGACAAATAATGAATAGTGAAGGACTATTAACTTTTTACCATGAACTAATCTACCATTGTGGTTTACGCTTTTCCAGGAAAGCTTTCATTCCTTCAGTGCCCTGTTTTCCAAACTGCTGTCCGAATGACTGGGCTTCCAGCAAACTACCCTGGGCCAGTGAAACCTGGTAACCAGCACGTGTTACAAATTTCACCATCTTAACAGCATCAGGGCCTTTGGAGGCTATAACTGAGGCAATACGAAATACCTCCTCCATAAGTTTTTCAGGTTCTATAACTTTTTGAACAAGACCTATGCGTAATGCATCGGAAGCTGTTAACATTTCGCCGGTTGTAAGCATAAAAAGAGCATCACCCATTCCTATAAGTCTGGGCAATCGCTGTGTAGCGGCGTAACCCGGAATAAGCCCCAGGTTTACTTCTGGTTGTCCGAATTTAGCATTACTCGAAGCAATACGAAAATCACATGCAAGGGCGAGTTCAAGTCCTCCACCAAGGGCAAATCCATTGATGGCAGCAATCACTGGTACTTTAACTGTGGTTAAACCCCTGAATGTATTTTGGCCGCGCAATGAGAATGCTTCTGCTTCTTCAGGTGATTTGTTTACCATTTCAGCAATATCTGCACCTGCAACAAATGCTTTGCCTATGCCGGTAATAACAATGGCGGTTAAACCGGAATCAGCTGCTTCGTTAGCAATAAGATGATCCATTTCATCAAAGAAAGCAGTGTTTAGTGCATTCAGGCTTTCCGGTCGATTGATGCTAACTAGCAGCATACTATCATGACGGTTGCATTGAAGAATTTTATATTCCATAAGTTTTTGTATAAAGAGGCTTGGTAATGAGTGAGAGAAACAGTAACAAATATAGATATATTTCTATGTATGAAACATTTCAGAAATAAGAAAGTTAATTATTACGCAAACAAAACAAATGGTTCATTGCAAGGGTATGCATGTCGCAAACCGGCTGGACACGGAAAGTGGAACTTTTGTCCTGTGGAAGCAATAAGTTAAATTCTTTTCAACAATCCTTTATATGAGAAGTAAATGTTCTCAATACAATCCTTTAACCCTTGGCTTTCCGGCTATAAAATCTTTGAGGTAAAATGGTTCACAGTAAGCGACATCAGCAAAATTATTTACCTGAAATTCACTTTCGGCCAGCATGCAAACCGAAAGGGCTGAAAGATTGATATCTTCCAGAAAAGTAAGATTGTTTTTTGATTCAAACAGGGAAGTACACTTTGCGGCACCATCGCCGAAATAAATAATTTCTTTGTCTGCAAAAGCAGCAAATGAATCTTCAGTAACGACAAGCGCATTCACCGGTTCAATTACTTGCAGGTCTTGATCAAACATTGCGGTATACACTTCCATCCTTCTTGCATCCAGCATGGGTGCCAACAGTACAGCATTTGTATCTTTTTTAAGCTGTTTATAAACCTGCAGAGCTTGCCAGGCTAATGATTTTAAGGTGTCGATAGCAATAAATGGTTTATCAAGCGCATAACATAATCCCTTGGCGGAAGATACTCCAATACGAAGCCCGGTATAGGATCCGGGTCCCATGCTCACTGCAATGGCATTCATTTGAGGATACTTTAACCTGGTTTCTGTAAATATTTCAGCAATATAAGTAGTGAGCATGGCTGAATGATCCCTGGCACCAATCGATTCGCGGATAGCAAGCAGTTTTCCGTCTTTTACCAATGCAACCGAGCAAATGGAAGTAGCTGTTTCGATACCTAAAATTAATGCCATTTATAAAATTTTAACCCGGGACAAATTTACATAAAAAAGTTCCGGATTCCAGATTCTTTGTGCCGGTAGCCGGAACGTAGAACATGAAACCCGGAACATGAGATTCCTTTATTTTTTATGAAACTTCAATGATATTACTTCTCATCAGTATACAAGTCCTTTACCTCCACCTTTTTAACCTTACCACCATCTTTTAGTTTTTTGGAAACTTCGCGGTAAGGAGCTGTAATTATTTCCTGTCCTTCTTTCAGTCCTTCCTTAATCTCGATATACATATTGTCCTGAATCCCGGTTTTTACTTTCAGCATTTTTGCAACTCCGTTGTCGTACATAAAAACATACTCCTGGGCTATTTCAATTTTCTTTTTAACGTTATTGCTATTTTCATCCGCCTGAGCTCCTTCCTCCATTTTGGGTGCTGCATTTGTAGTATCGCTCCTGGTGGTTACTGCCTGAATTGGAATTGTAAGAACATTTTCATCAATTTCTGTGCGAATATCAACAGTTGCCGACATACCTGGCCTGAAAGGTGACTCATTGGGTCTATCCGCAGGAACTAAATCTTTATATGAATCAGGCATAATACGGATTTTTACATCAAAATTCGTTACCTGGTCGGCACTAACACCAACGGTATTTGCTGATGTACTGATTTGGGTTACAATTCCTTTGAATTTCCTATTTTGATATGCATCTACTTCAACGTAGGCAGTATCGTTAAGTGTAACACGCACAATGTCGTTTTCGTTAACGCTAACACTTACTTCCATTGTCTGCAAGTTGGCTATACGCAATATTTCGGTACCGGAACCAAACTGTGAAGCCCCGGCTACCCTTTCGCCTTTTTCGATATTAAGTTTCGAAACGGTTCCTCCAACAGGAGCATAAATGGATGTTTTCGACAGGTTCTCTTCCTTTACACCTGCTTCAGCGTTTTTAACATTGAAAGCAGCAGCTTTTACACTTTCTTCGCCGGCTACAACCTGAGCTTTGGCTACTTCAAAATTGGCTGTTGAGGATTCGTATTCAGCATCTGAAATAGTTTTCTCTTTATGCAGTATCTCATTCCGATCGTATGTACTCTTAGCGTTGATAAACTGCGAATTTACCTGTGCCAGCTGGGCTTTGGAATTAGCCAGGTTTGCCTGTGAGGTGTTTAAAGAAGCAATAGTACGATCGTAATTTGAAAGGTATATTTCAGGATTTATTTTTGCCAGCAATTGCCCGGCCTTTACCTGATCTCCTTCTTTTACGTATAGTTCAATTACTTCACCGGAGACATCGGGAGATAGCTTTACCTCCACTTCAGGTGCAATTTTGCCACTGGCCGAAACTACTTCCACAATAGTGCGCCTGGTAACTTTTTCAGTAGCCACTTTTGTTTCATCAGGTTTTCCGATAAGTCCCTTTTTCTTGGCAACAACGCCAAATATAAGAAGCAGAACAACAACAATAATAATAGTCCAGATAATTTTTTTCTTTGTAAACATCGTTGATATGAATTAATTTAAAGGTTTAATTTAGTTTGTGTTTATAAGGATATCAGGTATGTTTATTCCCGATTAAGCGTTATCGGTTTACCCATATAGAAATCCAATACGGTGCTCTTGAATATAAATTCATACTTGGCGCGAAGCTGATCGGATTCTGCTTTTTCAAAATCTTTTTTCGAATTATTATAATCAACAGAATTCATAGCTCCAACATTAAATTTTTGCTCGGCATACCTGAATGATTCACGGGCTGCATTGACTCCTGTAATTGATGCCTCATAGTTATTGAGTGCTGCTTTGGCATCGGCATATGCCTGCTGAATGGTTTTACGCAGGTCCAGTTTGCTTGACTCAAGGTTATATTTCGTATTTTCAACGTTAATTTTAGCCCTGTTTATGTTGGTACGGGTCGACCAACCGTTGAAGATCGGAACATTGAGATTTAGGGATATTGACTTATTTAAGTTATCGTTAATCTGATCGGCAAAAGGTTTAGTTGAGTAAACTGAAGTTGATCCGTAGGCATAAATTTTTTGGTCTGGCTGACCATTAACGCCGGGAATAAAGGCTGCAGCAGGTGTATTGGCGGTAATCTCTGGTCTGTTGGTCGTGTAACTATCAAGTACCTTAGCTGCACCTGAATACCCTGATCCTATCGAACCCTGTAATGTAAGGGTTGGCGATTGTCCGCCCTGTGCCAATGATAATCCTAATTCCGAGCTTTTCACCTTTACTTCAGCGCTTTTAATGGATGGCTGTGTTTCAAGTGCATAAGCATATATTTGATCTGCCGTTAAAATCAGGTTAGGTTGAAGGCCTAATTCAAGATCGGGTGCCTCAATTTCAAAACCTTCGGTGGTAGGCAAATCCAGCATCTGGGTCAAAGTTAGGTATGCTATATCAAGATTGTTGCGAGCATCTACCACCTGTGAGTTTTCCAGTGCGCGCTGAGCTTCAAGGGTATAAAAGTCGCCCTGAGCCAGAGCCCCGGCATCTACAAGTTTCTTCAGCCTTTGTGCCTGCAATTCAGTGGCACTCAACTGATTTTCGGCGGTTTTCACCAATTCCTGGTAATACAATATCTGTAAATATCCGGTGGCTATCAGCAGTGTGATATCATCCATAAATTTATCCTTGTCGTACTGTATCGCTTCAAGGTTTATTTTACTCTGCTTTACTAAATTTAATTTCTGAAATCCATCGAATAGGGTAAAGTTCGTTCCCAGGTGTCTGGCCAAAATTATACCCGTGTGTAGCTCCGGCATTTAAAGAGGGAAGCAGGTTCAGTTTATCCTGCAGTACCAATGCCTGCTGATTTTTAACCTGCAAAAGTTGTTGCTTTACCTGGATATTATTTGTAAGGGCATATTCAACACATTCCTCAATTGTCCATACTTTCTGCGCTTGCAGTGTGTTTATCAGCAGCAGGGAACAAATTATTAAAAAATACTTTCTCATGAAAAACGACTATTAATTTTTAATTTTAATTGGAGTATTTAATATTGAATTAATTTTACAAAGTTATAGTAACTATCTTATAAACATATGTTAAAAACATTTTTAATTGCTTTTTTAACAATATTTTTTCTAATAAACAACCTAAGTACCGCTTTTGCTCAATTTCCTCAAAAAGAAAATCAGAAAGCAGTATTATACAGTGATACAATCGAAGCTGTACACTATGGTATTCATTTAACAGATATTAATCTGACGAATAAAACCCTGGAAGGTTACACCGAAGTGAAACTTCTTTCAAAAATCAGCAATTTATCAAGTATTAAACTTGAACTCGCAAGCCTTAAAGTTGATTCTGTTTTTATCAAAACAATTAAAATCTCTAACTTCCACCAGACCGGAACAAGGCTTTATATTCCGCTCAATATCCCATTGATAAAAGGAGATACACTTAATGCGATCATCTATTATCATGGCCTCCCTTTTATAGATCCAAGCGGCTGGGGCGGATTTCATTTTTCGGGAGATTATGCGCTCAACCTTGGCGTAGGTTTTGATGCCATTCCACATAATCTTGGCAAAGCGTGGTTCCCATGCATTGATGATTTCCACGACAGGGCTTTATATGATGTATATCTTACTGTTGCAAACGATAAAAAAGCGATCAGCGGCGGTATTCTAAGTGGCATAACCGATAATGGTAACAATACCTCCACCTGGCACTGGAAAACAAAATATACGCTTCCAACTTACCTTATCTCAGCTACTACAGGGAAATACGAATTGGTTCAGGATACTTTTAACGGACGGCAGGCAACGATTCCTATAACTTATTACTGCAGACCTTCGGATGTTGAAAAAACTGCCGGGACTTTTATCAATATAAAAAGTATCCTCCGGGTTTTCGAAACTCATTTTGGCCCCTATCCTTTCGAAAGAGTTGGATATACCGGAACACCTGGGGGCCTTGGAGCTATGGAACATGCATCAAATATAAGTTATCCGTTTTCCGGATGGACCGGAAGCACTGTCAATGAGGAGTGGTATACCCATGAACTTTCGCATATGTGGTTTGGTGATAAGGTTACTTGTGCTTCGGCTGAAGATATGTGGCTAAACGAAGGCTGGGCCTTGTTTTGTGAATCATTGTACCGTGAAGGAATTTACGGGAAACAGGCTTATAAGGACAATATGCGTTCGAAACTGAAGGATGTATTACTATCGGCAAACATAATCGACGGCGGGTATTTCGCGGTTTATGGAATTCCTCAGACTATTACTTACGGAGCCACAGTGTATCAAAAGGGCGGACAGGTTGTGCATACGCTTCGCGGTTATATGGGCGACAGCCTTTTCTTTGGCGGGGTAAAAGCTTATCTTCAAAAATACAGGTATAATTATGCTTCTACCAATGATCTGCTCAATTTCCTTTCGGCTTATAGCGGAATTGATCTGAAACCTTTTTTCGATGCCTGGGTTTTTGAACCGGGATTTCCGCACTTCTCAGTTGATTCGGTGGTTACAGTTAAATTAAAAAGTGGTTTTAACTTTACGGTTTTCATAAGGCAAAAACTCAAAGGAACGAACCATTATGCCAATACCAATCATTTAGAACTCACTTTTATCAACAGCAAATGGCAGAAGATCACTGATACAATTGTTTTTTCGGGGATTTCGGGAAGCAAAACATTTCATCTTCCGTTTGCTCCGGAAACCGTTATGGCGGATATGAATGAAAAAATTTCAGATGCCACAACAGATGAATATAAAACTATCAAAAGCAAAGGAGAATATGAGTTTAGGCAAACTTTTTGTAAACTCAGGGTTGATAAGATTTCTGATTCAGCATTGGTACGAATTACACATAACTGGGTTGCACCTGACAGTTTAAGTTTTTCTCTGCCCGGACTTCGTATTTCCGATTCTCGGTATTGGACGGTGGAAGGGATATTTCCTTCAGGATTTAAAGCAACGGGTATATTTACCTACGAGGCAGCTGCAAATCTCGACAAATCACTTCTTAAAAATCCGGGAGACTCACTGGTAATTCTTTACAGACCAGGTGCCGGAAAACCATGGAAAGGTGTAGATTTTACCCGCCAGGATTCATCAAATGAGGGTATTATAACAGTTAATAACCTGCAAAGGGGCGAGTATGCTTTAGCTTTATGGAATTCGGATATTATGGATAAAGTGAAAAAGTAATTCCTGAAATTAACACTCTCCAAATGCCGTTATTGAATTTGTTGATAATCACAAAATCAGTAATCTCAGCCGGAAAGAAACTCTAAATATTATAAACAAAAAAATCCCGGCACTTTTTGACGTAAAGTTCCGGGATTTATAAAAATTTCAAACAGCTATCCTATCTGTTCAGTAACCAGTTTAAAGCCAATGCCGTGCACGTTGATCAGTTCAACTGAAGAATCTTCTTTCAGGTATTTGCGTATTTTGGCAATATACACGTCCATACTGCGGGCGTTGAAATAACTGTCGTTTTGCCATATGCGGTTCAGTGCAAAGCTTCGGTCGACAACCTGGTTTACATGTTCGCACAATATTTTAAGTAATTCAGCTTCTTTGCTGGTAAGTTTCTGATCTTCACCGTTGAGATGAAGATTCTGATGATTATAATCGAAAATGAAATTACCCAATTTAAAAATACCTTTATCCGTTTTCCCATCCGTAGCTTTGGCTGATCGCCTCAAAATGGCTTCAATACGGGCTAATAGTTCATCCATGCTAAAAGGTTTTGTCAGATAATCATCGCCTCCGGCCTGAAATCCTTTAAGCTTATCTTCTTCGAGCGATTTAGCTGTTAGAAACAGGATAGGTATCTGAGTATCCACTTTGCGGATATCCTTGGCAAGTGTAAATCCATCTTTCACAGGCATCATTACATCCACGACACAAAAATCAAAAGATTCCTTGTTAAAAACTTCAAGAGCTTCGAGACCGTTTACGCAAAGCCTGGGGGCAAATCCCTTTGCTTCGAGGTAAGTGCGCAGGATGGTGCCAAGATTACGGTCATCTTCGGCAAGCAGTATTTTTATTTTTTCATTTTCCATTTTCGGAACTTTTATCTGGTTAGCTAACTATATTTATTAGTTTCAATACTTAATTTTACATTTAACTCTTTTTACCCGGCTTATTCTGTTCGGGAATTATATATGGCAAAAACAATCTAAAGGTACTACCTTTTCCCGGTTCGCTCTCAACAGAAATAGTGCCTCCATGTTTTTCAACGATAAATTTAACATAACTGAGCCCTAAACCGAAGCCTTTAACATTATGTACATCTCCGGTAGGAACACGGAAAAGCTTTTCAAAAATCCTTTTCATATTGGCTTTGCTAATGCCCATTCCTTTGTCGCTGATACTGATAAAAATTCCATTTTCAGCATCCATTGTTGAAACCATAATCTGGGGTTTACGGGGTGAATACTTGTTGGCGTTATCAAGCAGGTTAAAAATTACGTTCGACAAATGAACCTTGTCGGCTTTAATCAGCGGATGTTCGGCTTTAAGAGATTCAGTAATTAAACCATCGCGTATCTCAATCTGTATGGCAATTTTATGAATAGCGTCCGATATAAGTTGATGAACATCAATAGTTTCAGGCCTAAGATGAAGATTCCCTTTTTCGAGAATGGCGGTTTGAAGGATTTTTTCGGCCATTTCACCCAGGCGATGATTTTCGTCTCCAATTATTTGAATGTAGTCTCTATACATTTCGTTACTGCGAGGTATATCTTTATCAGAAAGAGCCTGGCAAGCTAATGATATGGTCGAAATAGGTGTTTTGAACTCATGTGTCATATTATTAATAAAGTCATTTTTAAGTTCCGATAGCTTTCGCTGCTTGATAATAGTGAAAACCGAATACGAGAACGCAGCAATAATTACCAACACCAGTAATAAAGATACCATCATCATGCCCCACAGACTTTGTAAATTATAGCGTTCCTGTTGAGGGAAATAAAGGAGTAAAAAGTCACGAGTACCAATGGCAGTGCCCGAGAATAAAGGAAATGGATAACCATGAAAAAGTAATTCATCATGGTATTTCCCTGTTTTTTCCAGAACTATTTTATTTCTGTCGGGACTAAAAACTCCAAACTCATAATCAATGGAAATACCCTTTGACAAAAATTCCATTTTCAGCAAAGTGTCGATTAAACCAACCGAAATCTTTGTTTCAATGTCTTTAACCTCTTCCTCTTTTAATGATTTATTCATTAAATAATTCAGCATAGATTGTTTACGCAAAGCAACGCCTTCCGAAAAGTTTTCGGTAATGTTGGGAGCCAAATTTTCTTTAATATTCTTTTCGGAATCAGTAGATGTTGCCTTGTTTTTTAACTGTGATATGATTCTTCTATTTTCAATCTGAGGTGGTTTTGCCATTAGTATCCCTTGTGTATCCAGGTTTGAAGGATTCAGTAGTCCGGAAGATTGTTGTTGAAGTTGGTTTGTATCAAGAGATAAAAGCTGTATGGAACTTTTAGCAGAACGGCGCGAAAATTCAATTGTTTCCAGTTTTAATAAAGCTAAATTCACAGCTTCATCAACACTTCGCTTAAAATTGGCTTCCCGGAGTTTCAACGAATTTTGTATCCAATAAACCTGAATACTAATAAATACAGCCATTGCGACTGACATAATAACTACTAATAAAATAAGTAATTGTTTTTTCACTTTATGTATAAATGTGCTTATATCTTAATCTCACCTGTACTAAGAATAATGATGATTTAACTTATGTCTTTTAAAATAAGATCTATTTGGTTTAGCTAATTTAACCCGGGTGAATTTAAATACTATTAGTTTTAACCCGATATCTCATTTGCTGCAAATTTATATAGCCTTACCATCAGTTATACAATTGATTAACATAATTTAACGTTCTTTTACTTTCGTTAACATACGATCAGGAATATTGATATTACGTTTGTTTAGGTTAGTTGAACAAATAGTTAGTTTAAAGTTTTCTGCCTACGCAGAGAAATTTTCATAACTGGTTTTGTTGTTTGTTTGTTAAAATGCGGTTCATGTATTTGAACTGCATTTTTTTATACCATTTGAACGGGATCATGTGAATCGGATCATCCGAATTTGTCAGCATTTACTAAAGTCCTGTTCATTTTGGGAACATTCCTACAGCCATTCCATTTTAAAATATCAAATTCATTAACATATTTTAACGATATTAAATTTTCCTTAACACGCTTAAGGCAAATCTGATAGTACCTTTGTATTGGTTAGTTGAACAAATAGTTATTTTTATTTCTTTGTATATTTCAGAGATCTCTTTGTAACTGGTTTTGTTGTTTGTTTAGAAAGTGCGGCTCATATCCAGGGTCGCATTTTTTCGTTGTATATTTTGTACCTTTCCTGATTATTGCAATCAGTAATGGTTTGAATGTATATGCTTTATATTTGATTAAAGATTCAACCTTTCAATTAACACATTTTAACGAACATTATATTTCGTTAACATACTACCTGAATTTCTGATAATACTTTTGTATCGGTTAATTGAACAAATAGTTAGAGTAACAAGTCTCTGCTGGTTACAGAGATATTTCATAACTGGTTTTGTTGTTTGTTTGGAAAAATGCGGCACTTTTCAAGGGTCGCATTTTTTATTTTACACTTCAGACACTCACTTTTTAATATTCTCAACAATTTACTCTCGCCTTAAAAAACTGTTAAATTACCGTTAACTATATGATCTACCTATTTATTTTCGTACTTTTATACTCTTAAATTTATTGGCTTGTCCGTTTCAATTATCGTAAGTTATGATCAATCTTCAATTCCAATACAAGCACGTTACACGTTTCCTGTCGGAAGAAGAGATGTATTTAATGCAGGACGAAATAGATGTCAGTTACAGCCTGCTTGTCGAAAAAGCCGGAAAAGGCAATGATTTCCTGGGATGGCTGGATCTTCCTTCAAAAATTGATGAATCTGTACTCAGCAGCATCGAAGCTGATGCAAAAATCATGCGCGCTAAAGCCGAAATACTGGTAGTGATAGGAATAGGGGATTCTTACTTCGGATCGAGGGCACTTATTGAAACCCTTTCGTCACCATTTTCAGCATTTAATACCGATGGTAAAAATCCGGTTGTGTTATATGCAGGTAATAATATTAGCCAGGATTACCATGCCGAATTGCTTGCTCTGCTTGATAAAAAGGAATATGCTTTAGTGGTTATTTCAAAATCAGGTACAACTGTGGAATCGGCAATCGCATTCAGGCTATTAAAAAATCATATTGAGAAAAAATATGGTTCTGAAGAAGCCGTTAGTCGCATCATTACCATAACTGATAACCTGAAAGGAGCGCTTAAAAACCTTTCGGAGAAAGAAGGGTATAAAATCTATCTAATTCCTGATGATATTGGTGGGCGATATTCGGTGCTTACTCCGGTAGGCTTGCTCCCGTTTGCTATTGCAGGATACGACATAAGACAACTTATTGACGGCGCGAATGAAATGCGTAAAGTTTGCATGGAAACGTCTTCAATAGCTGATAATCCGGCAGCCTGCTATGTTGCAATCCGTAATTCGTTATACCGCATGGGTCATCAGATTGAAATACTGGTTAATTATGAACCTCAATTACATTATTTCACCGAATGGTGGAAACAACTTTTCGGCGAAAGCGAAGGGAAGGAAAACGAGGGACTGTTTCCTGCAGGAGCTGATTTTACAAGGGATCTGCATTCGCTGGGGCAATATATCCAGGAAGGACAACGAATTCTTTTCGAAACTGTAATACACATTCAGAAATCAAAACAATTACTTTCGGTGCCTAAAGATGAAACTGACCTGGATGGGATTAACTACCTTGCGGGAAAAACACTTCAACAGGTAAATGAAATAGCTGCATTCGCAACCACATTGGCTCATATTGACGGGGAAGTTCCCAACCTTGATATTTATCTGCCGGCTTTGGATGAACGGTCACTGGGAGAACTCATCTATTTCTTCGAATTTGCCTGCGGGCTAAACGGATATCTGTTAGGCGTTAATCCATTTAATCAGCCAGGTGTTGAAGCCTATAAAAACAATATGTTTGCATTACTTGGAAAACCAGGTTATGAAAACGAAACAGAAGACATCAAAGCACGATTAAATGAGTTATAAAAGTGTAGTCCTCAGTTCTCACATCGCAAAAATAAAACCCTGAACCATTTAACAAAAAAAAGATGACCATGGAAAACAGGCTGTTTGAATATATGAACCGGCGTATTGGCGGTGATTTTATTCCTTCCCGCACTCTAACGGAGCCAGGGCCGGTTATAACCTTTTCGAGGCAAACCGGTTGTGGAGCCAGGGGAATTGCATGGGCAATCTGCGACGAACTCAACAAAAGAAATCCGGCAGTTAAAACTCAAGGAATCTGGAGATATATCAACCGCGAAATTCTCCAGGAATCCGCTGAACAATTGCACCTTGATACCGATGCTTTAAAACGTGTAATTGATGATAAAAATCGGGGCATCATGGATGAGATAGTTGATGCACTTTCAACACATTCGCACAAGAGTGATCACAAAATTCTGAAAACAGTGCAGGACGTCATCAGGCAGTTCGCTGTTAACGGAAAAGTAATCATCATAGGCAGGGGAGGAGCTAACATTTGCCATGATTTTAAGAAAGCACTGCATATAAAACTTGTTGCCCCTATTGATTGGCGAATATCAGAAATAGCCCGTAGGCTGGATTTTAGCAAAGCTTATGCCACCGAATATGTTCGGAAGCGTGATGTGGAACGGGAATTGCTGGTAACAAAACTTTTTGGAAAGAAACCCGACAATTCAATGTATGATATTGAAATCAACCGCAACCGCTTTACCGAAAAAGAACTTGCTGATGTTATTATACAACTTGCCCTTATCAAAGGACTGGTTTAAACTACTAATTAAACTAATCAACAACTATTGAATACTGCCTCAAATCCTGAAAATTCTATCCTTACACTGAAGGATCTGAGTATTGTATTCAGCCACGAAGGAGAAGAACATATTGCCGTAAACTGCATTTCGTTTGAACTGAAACGAGGCAGTACACTTGGGATTGTAGGCGAATCGGGTTCGGGCAAATCATTGACTTCCCTGGCAATTATGGGGTTAATCCCAAAGCCAAACGGAAAAATAAACAGTGGTTCCATTCTTTTCCATACTCCGGAAGGAAATACAGTTGATTTACTTCGGTTTCCTGAAAATGAAATGCGGCTGTGGCGTGGAAAAAAAATAGCTATGATCTTCCAGGAACCTATGACATCGCTTAACCCGGCACACCGCTGCGGAAAACAGGTGATGGAAAATTAATGCGTATCCTCACCAGGTTTCGGGCGGACAGAAACAACGTGTGATGATCGCCATGGCACTGGCCTGTAATCCTGATATTCTGATTGCTGATGAACCAACCACCGCTTTGGATGTAACAGTTCAGAAAACCATCCTCGAGCTGCTACGAACTTTACAAAAAAAACATAATATCAGCCTGATATTTATATCGCATAACCTGGATGTTATAGCCGAAATTGCAGCTGATGTACTTGTAATGTACAGAGGACAGATCGTCGAAAAGGGGCCTATAGAACAAATTTTCAATCATCCGCAACATCCTTATACCAAAGGATTGCTTGCATGCAGGCCACCGCTTGGGAAACGTCCGTTAAGACTGAAAACTATTGCCGACTTTATAGATGGAAAAGCAAATGAAGGAGATATTTTTATAAAGCCTGAAGAACGGTTACGGCAGCATCAGAAACTTTATTCGGAAAATCCAATTTTAAAAGCAGAAGCAATCAATACTGTATTCACCGTTAAACGAAATCTTGCCGGCAAACCTGTAAAGCAATACAAAGCAGTAAACAACGTATCTTTCGAAGTTTATCCGGGCGAAACGCTTGGACTTGTCGGCGAATCGGGATGTGGAAAAACAACTTTAGGCCGTACCATTCTACGTTTGGTTGAACCAAGTTCAGGAAATACCGTTTATAAAAATATTCAGATTAATGATCTGAAAGCTGATGATTTGCGGAATATGAGAAAGAAATTACAGATCATTTTTCAGGATCCATACTCTTCGCTGAATCCGCGTATTACCATCGGAGAAGCTATAATTGAACCGATGCGCACACATGGTCTTCATGGAAATGAAGATGCCAGGAAAACTAAAGTAGCTGAGCTGCTGCAGAAAGTAGGATTAGAAGTTTCGCATTACGGAAGGTATCCACATGAGTTCTCAGGTGGACAACGACAGCGAATATGCATCGCCCGGGCCCTGGCTGTTGAACCGGAGTTTATTATTTGCGACGAATCAGTTTCAGCCCTGGATGTTTCGGTACAGGCACAGGTTTTAAATTTGTTAAATGACCTGAAAAAGGAATTCGGCCTGACTTACCTTTTCATTAGCCACGATTTGTCGATAGTCCGTTATATGAGCGACCGGCTAATGGTGATGAAAAATGGCGAAATACAGGAGATGGGCGAAGCAGATGAGGTTTATACCAATCCACAATCGGAATATACGCGTCTATTGCTAGATGCTATTCCCAAAGGAGTTGTATAGGAAAAGGGGAAATGGAGAAGGGGAGAGTGGGGGAGTGGGGGAGTGGGGGACTAAGAGACTGAGGGACTAAGAGACTGAGGGACAAGTTTGGGAAACGAAAATAAGTGAGTTAATTGTTAAATTTCAAGTAACTGAATAATGGAGTTCATATTGGAAGAAATAATGTCAGGAAGTTTTCTACTTGAAGAAATTTTAAATTCAAATAGCATAATTAAAAATGAATCTAACCGAAAGGCCTTTGCGATTTACTTCGCGTCCTTGCGGTAAAAAACAATAACAATGTCAAAAAAGAAACAAACCCCGCAGGCAAACATTGCCCGCAATGCATTTGCCAACCAGGTTTTTAATCTGTTTTCGGAGAATTCCGATAATTCATACAATTTCAGGCAAACAGCTGCTCAACTAGGAATTACCGATAAACGCGAAAAAGATCAGGTGCGATCCATACTTGAACAACTTTGCGATCAGGGTTCACTTGTTGAGATGAACCGCGGAAAATACAAACTGAACCCAAAACTTGTTACGGCTATTGCAAAAGCCAATACAGTGAACGGAACAGTAGATATGAAATCAACCGGCAAAGCATACATCATAAGTCCTGACCTGCCCGAAGATGTATTTATTGAATCAAATAATACCAATCATGCCCTTAATGGCGACAAGGTAAAAGTTCACCTTTTCCCGAAGCGTAAAAACAGGAAGCCGGAAGGTGTAATTGTGGAGATTGTGGAGCGGGCAAAAAAACAATTTGTCGGCATTGTTCACGTCTCCAAACGGTTTGCATTTCTAGTGCCCGACAGCCAGCTTATACATGTTGATATTTATATTCCGTTAACAGCACTGAAAGGTGCAAAACATGGACAGAAAGCAGTTGCCCTGATAACCGAATGGCCCGAAAAAGCTACCAATCCGATTGGCGAAATTATTCATGTACTCGGACAGCCGGGCGATAACGACGTGGAAATGAATGCCATTCTGGCCGAATTCGACTTTCCGCTTGAGTTCCCCAAAGCAGCCGAAGCTGAAGCAAAACGTATTAAAAATGAAGTTTCCGCCGAAGAACTGGCTAACCGCCGCGATTTCCGCGATATCTGGACCTGCACCATCGATCCGGTGGATGCCAAGGATTTCGATGATGCACTTTCGCTGCAGAAGCTACCTGATGGAAACTGGGAAGTAGGAGTTCACATCGCTGATGTGTCGTACTATGTAACTCCGGGTACGGCAATTGATACCGAAGCCTATGAGCGCGGTACTTCCATTTACCTGGTGGACAGAACCATTCCTATGTTGCCCGAACAGCTTTCGAACCTGGTTTGTTCGCTCAGGCCCAACGAGGAAAAACTTTGCTTTTCAGCTGTTTTTAAAATGAATGACAAAGCTGAAATATTGAACGAATGGTTCGGCCGTACGGTTATAAATTCAAACAGAAGATATGCTTACGAAGAAGTTCAGGTAATGATTGAAGGAGCTGAGGGCGAATATAAAGAAGAACTGATGACCTTGCATAATTTATCATCTAAATTAAGGGAAGAACGGTTTAAAAAAGGTTCCATTGCTTTTAAATCACAGGAAGTAAAGTTTAAACTTGATGAAAAAGGCAAACCAATCGGAGTAATGGTTAAAGAACAAAAGGAAGCTAATTATCTGATAGAAGACTTTATGCTACTGGCAAACCGCCGGGTAGCCGAAAAAATTGCCACCCGCAAAAACAAGGATGGTGAAGCTAAAACTTTTGTTTATCGTGTGCATGATGAACCAAATCCCGAAAAACTGATCCGTTTCTCTGAATTTCTTCAAAAACTCGGATATGGATTCCAAACCAACAGCCGCAAAAGCATAACTGCATCATTCAATTCACTGTTTGATCAGATTCTCGGAAAAGGAGAAGAAAATATGATTGAAACCATTGCCATCCGTACCATGGCAAGAGCTGTGTACACCACTGATAATATTGGACATTACGGCCTTTCGTTCAGGTATTATACACATTTCACTTCACCTATACGTCGTTATCCCGACCTGATGGTTCACCGCTTATTGCAAAGGTATCTGGAAGAAAAAAGCAGTGTTTCGAAAGAAGAGTATGAAGAAAAATGCAAGCATTCGTCGGATATGGAGCGCAAAGCCATGGACGCCGAACGTGCCAGCGTAAAATACAAACAGGCTGAATACCTGATGGATAGAATAGGGGAGGAGTTCGATGGTTTGATTTCAGGCGTAAGCAAATGGGGAATATTTGTTGAACTGATAGAAAGCAAATGCGAAGGAATGGTTTCGCTAAGGTTGATGAACGATGACTTTTATTATCTCGACGAAGAGAACTACCGGATTATCGGGCAACGCTGGGGAAAAGTGTACCGTTTGGGTGATAAAATCAGGATAAAGGTTAAGAAAATAGATTTGCAAAAGAAACAGATGGATTTTGATCTGGTGAAGTAGTTTTCTGCTTTAGCTGGCAAAAAATTTATTTCTCAGCTCGTTAAAAATGTGTCATACTTTTCAGATGTAATTACTTCGAACGTATGATCGGGATAAGCATTTGAAAAGGTGACCGGGATCTTTGATACATTAGTTGTGATCCATTTGAATTCGAACACGTGGATAGTGCCATCCCTGTCTTCAAGATAATCAATTTCCTGCTGTTGCTGTGTTCGCCAAAAATATCTGTTAGCATACAATCCATTATAATGAAGGAATTTCATTCGTTCGCTTATCAGGTAGTTTTCCCATAAGGCACCCTTATCATTTCGCAGGTTGAGCGGACTGAAATTATTGATAATTGCATTCCTGATACCGTTGTCATAAAAATAGATTTTACGCGATTTTTTTAGCTCATTCCGAAGATTACGGCTGAAAGAAGGTAAACGAAAAATTACGAAAGTCTTTTCAAGCAAACCGATGTAACGAGCTATGGTTTCAGCATCAGCTCCTATCATTTGACTTAATTCGTTATACGATACCTGTGAGCCCAGCTGAAGAGCCAGCAACTGCAACAAACGCTCAAGCAATTCGGGACGACGAAGATCTTTATATTTAAAAATATCTTTGTACAAATAGCTTCCAGCCAACAGGTTGAGAGTTTCCTTTATATTACCTGTTGTAGTAACAATCTCAGGATATGAGCCGTAAAGAAGCCTTTGTTCCAACAGTTGCTTTTCTTCCAGCCATCCATTATTATCCAGCAATTCTTTATAGGAGAGTGGATAGAGAAAAAATTCGAATTTACGACCGGTTAAAGGTTCACTGATTTCTTCAGCTAGTTCCAAAGCCGATGAACCACTAACAAGGAGTTGCACATTTTGAATATGGTCGGTAATGAGTTTCAGGGTTAAACCGATATTTTTAATTTGCTGTGCCTCATCAACAACCATAATTTTATAGTTACCCGTCAACTTTTTCAAATCAGCAATATTTGCATTGCTTAACTGTGCCCTCACAAACGGATCATCGGCATCCAGCCAAAGCACATCTTGCTTTTGTCCACTGGTAATCTCTTTCAGAAGAGTTGTTTTGCCGGTTTGCCGGGGGCCTAGCAGAATTATTGCTTTCCCTTTATACATTCTAGCTTGTATAACCGATTCCAATGTTCTTTTTATCATAATATCTGATTTGTAGAATTAATACAAAAATAGAAAATTCTTGTATATAACCGATAATTATTATGATATTTTGCGATTATAATCCGGATATTTATGAAATATATTAGAACCTAACAATGATTATTAAAAAAAATTGAAGACAATTAATTCAATTTGGTGACGCCTTGTAGCAGAAACAGTTCGGTTTTATCCTGGTGCGGTAATTTCAGATTTAATCTATTTTTTACATAGTAGGCAATTATACACTCTAAGTGAAAATGAAACATATGTAGACTTGCATAAAGCTACAAATTATCATATATTTGCTTCTTGTCAAAAATATTTTTGTATTTGATGGAATTACATGATCTTTACAAACAATAATCATTAACCACAAAACAAAACGCTTATGAAATTTTGTCCGAATTGCGGAGCAGAGCTGAAACCGGAAGCTAAATTCTGTGCAGCCTGCGGAACACCCATTGTTGCAACAACTATCCCTCCCGTTGAGCCAGCGCCACAACCACAGACGCCTTACCAGCAACAGGAACCTGTGTATGAACAAGCAAAAGAAGCAACTTCAGCTTTTAAACAAGCTATCACAGGTAAAACCAATATTGTTCAGCGGGTTATTAATATTATAACCAAGCCGAAGGACGAATGGCAGGTTATCGCAACAGAGCATCCAAATGCCATGAAACTGATTGGCGGATATGCTCTGATATTAGCTCTCATTCCTGCTCTTTCTGCATTTATCAAATACGGAATCATTGGTATGTCCTTTATGGGATATACTTCACGCAGCATAGGATCTGGTATTCAAACCGGCTTGATACAATTGTTATCAGCTGTAATTGGTGTTTACTTGCTGGCCTGGGTTATCGATCTGCTGGCTCCTTCCTTTGAATCGCAGAAAAACTTCGGTCGCTCATTGCAATTAGCTGTGTATGCTTCCACACCACAATGGTTAGCCGGGATACTACTGCTTTTTTCTACAACTCTGAGTATGTTAATCATGGTGATCGGATTATATGCCATATACCTCCTTGCTGTGGGAATGCCTGTTTTAAAAGAAACTCCGAAAGATAAAGTGGTTGGATATGTAGCTTTAACTATTGTTGCAATGATAGTGATAGGTCTAATTCTTGCACTTATACTTGGAGCAATACTAGGACTATTTTTTGCCGGAAGTATGGGTGGATTTAAATTCTAGCGTTCTCTGAAATAAATTTTAAAAAACCTTTCTGGTAAAAACCGATCTATCAGGTCATAGCCAGAAAGGTTTTTGTACAAATGGTCAACTAATTCCTAAATATTATGAAATTTTGCCCCCAATGTGGTACATATTTTGATCCTGAGACCCGTTTCTGTGCAGAATGTGGGTTTGACAGATCATTGGCGGAATCGTTTTCGCCGACCCCTCCTTTGGCTCCGGAAGTATTAATTACTGATGAGAAGACTGATACTTCAGAGCAGGTCGAAGTAAAAAAGCCACAACCTAAAATAGAATCTACATGTCCTCAATGCGGCACTGAGCTTAGTTCGGGCGACCGTTTCTGTTCAGAATGTGGCTTTGATACTTTGGGAATCTGCGAGGTTAAAGCGGAAATTCCTCAAGTAACAGAAGAACCTGAAGTTGAGGAAATTGTTATAAAGCCAGATCCGGTTGAAGAAACCATTTTAACACCATCAAATAAACAATTTTGCCCTCAATGCGGCTCGGGTATTGATGCTGACGAACGATTCTGTCAGGAATGTGGATTTGATACTTCAGTCAACAAAGATTTTGCTGAGGTTGTTCTTCCGGCAGTTCCAGCATTCATGGTTGAAGAAACAATTGTACCGGAAAGCCAGGTTGAAAAAAGCGTTCCGGCGCAGGTAAATAATCAGTTATGCCCTCAGTGTGGCTCAGGTATTGAAGATAACGAACGATTCTGTCAGGAATGTGGATTTGATACTTCAGTCAACAAAGATTTTGCTGAGGTTGTTCCTCCGGCAGTTCCACAATCCATGGTTGAAGAAACAATTTTACCGGAAAGTCCGGCTGAAGAAATCATTCCGGAACAGGATAATAAACAGTTATGCCCTCATTGCGGTTCGGGTATTGAAGATAACGAACGATTCTGTCATAATTGTGGTTTTGATACAAAGCCTGAAGTTCTGCCAGTTACCGAACCTGAAGAACAAATCTCTCCTAAACCAATTGTTCCCGAACCAGAACAAAAATTTATTACTAAATCCGTAGTTCCTGAAGTTGATGAACAATTCAATCCTAAACCGATCGTTCCTGAACCTGAAGAACAATTTATACCTAAACCGGTAGTTACTGAACCTGAGCCAGAACCTGTCACATACACGCCAATTTATAATCAAAATCCACAAGAGGTTAATCAAACGACTCAGCAAAAAGGAAAGAAATCGTGGCTTAAATATGTAATGATTATAATAATAGCAGGGATTTTGGCAGCAGTAGGTTGGATTATTTATACTAATTATTTTGTCAGTACAAGCAATACTGCTAACAATGCTATTGAAAATAACAAACCGTTAAGCCTGATGGACCAGGAATTGGCTAAGCACAAAGCAAAAGCTCAAAACCAGGAAACCCAAAAGAATGCAACAGAAGAGGATGATGAAATTGATGCAGCGATAACCAAAGAGAATAAGATACTTTCAACGGTTTTACTTGAAATTGGACGATCAGAAGAACCTAAAAATAAAAATCCTAAAAATCCCACGAAACTTACAATTTCGAAACCAACCATGATTACACGCATTACCACCGATCATTTCAATGGCGGAATGGGAACTCCGCGTGGAGGTATCATTACTATTAAGGACCGAAGCGGTATGGTTGTAGCCGCATATAAAGCATTTGGTAAAACGGGGAGAAACGGAACGCCAAGTGCCAAATGGGTTGCAGAACCAAACAAAATATTAAACAAGGGTACTTATTTAATCTGGGATTCGGATCCCCAAACCTGGTCGAAAACTCTTGTGGGAAGCAACGGATTTGTTGTTGTTGAAGGATATGAGGTGGAATAGTATTTGCGGACAATAAATTAAGTTGAATTGCAAATCCTCTATCCATTTTACGAATAACCCTCAATGTTAATCCATTTAATAATCAACATATTATAAACTCAGTTAAAACTCTAACACTATGGCATTTTGCAGTAACTGTGGCACCCGCATGATTGAAGGAGCAGCTTTTTGCCCTGAGTGCGGAACTAAAAATTTACTTGTAGTCGGGGCTCCGACAACACAAGCACAAACTCCGGCTTTAGTACCACCACCATCACAAACACAGACGGCATATCAGCCACAGGCTCATCCGCCGCAACCTCAAAAAACTTCAATTCAGTTTGGGCCTGTAAACTTTGATGTTGTCGAAAAAGAAACTCTCAAATTCCTAAAAGCTGAATTTAAAAACAGTGCAGTACGTTACGAAGCAGGTGGAATGTATTATATGCAGGGAAACCTGGAACTCGAGGCTAACCTACCGTCTGCAGGTAGTTTCCTGAAATCGATGGTAACACGCGAAAGCGTTGTAAAACCGGTAATACGGGGGAGCGGTACGGTTTGGTTCGAACCATCGTTCGGCAATTTTACTATCATGGAACTTAAAAACGAAGAGTGGATACTTGACAAAGGTGCTTATTATGCTTCGGATATGGATATTGAAATTGGTTCCTTTACTAATAAATCTATTTCAGGAATGTTCTCAGGTGAAGGATTCTTTCAAACTAAAGTTTCCGGCACTGGTAAAGTTGTTATGCTATCGAACGGACCACTCGAAACTATTGAGCTAAATAACGGAAAACTGGTAGTTGACGGTTCATTCGCTGTTGCACGACAATCGAGTGTTCAGCTAACTGTTGCAAAAGCAAACAAAGGAATCTTTGGAAGCATGATATCAGGAGAAGGCATTGTAAATACATTTACAGGAACAGGAAAAGTATTGATTGCTCCTGCTGCTAACCGGTATATTACGATGATCAATTACTTGTCGAGCATTCACAGGCGTGTTATGCAGATCAAGAATTCCTAAACTGATAAAGGCCGATTTTATACTTTTCCGGATTTTTCTCTTATGACCAAATGGCTACTATTTTTATAAGAAGACAATTTTCCACATTCCGCGTAAATCTCCTTCTTTATAACCTGTGGCTAAATCTTCAGGATACTTTTGCTGAATGATTTCAAGAGTTTTAGTATCAATATCTACTCCCGGGGTTCCATGACATTTGAGGCATGTGGGCATAGCAATTTTTATCGGCTTATAATAAACTATATGCCCGTTTTCAAGTGAAATAACAGGAGTTACAGCTAAAGATGAACTTATATTCTTCCATATTTCCAATTCAGTTTCAGTTGGCTTGTTTGCCGGATTCCGAAATTTATCCGACACTCTTTTTATCTCACAATTATATTTTTTTGACAATGAATCGGTAAGTGGCATGGCTTGTTCGTTACAAAAAGTAACAGCATAAACGGGTCCTCCTGATTTCATGGCTTGCATCACATTTGCCATTAAAACGCCCTGAACACCGGTTGCAATTGAATCGCCCCGGGCCATTAGAGAAGCCGTATCAGTAACTTTTTCGTCAACAGTGTTTTTGGGTTGATTTGTATTACACGACAATAAGAATAATACGGTTGTAAATGAAAAGACGGTTGTAAACTTAAAATTTATCATCACCAATCAAATTTTAGTTAAACTTCTGAATATCTCTATTTGTGGTCTGAAATTTCAAAATCACTTATTCCTCAAAAGCCGGTTTTATAACAATGCCGTCATAGCGCTTTTCAACGTCACCACGGTACGTTATAATAAGAAACGGAGTACCATCCTCATTAAAGGTTACCCAGTCGCCCTCGCGGCTTCCATTCACATAATTGCCCTGGTCCTTAAGTTTGCCCGATGGCCAGTACCAGTTTACTCTACCATTGAGGTTATCATCAATGTAATCGCCTTCAAATTTAAGAGTTCCATTAGCATAATAGGATTTCCAATTCCCGTAACGCGCACCACCACGGTAACTGCCAAGTTCACGGTAATTGCCGAAATCATAAATCCAATCGCCGTCTTCAACACCTTCGGCATACTGACCTTTCACAATAAGCCTTCCGGTTTCGTCATGTTCTTCATACTCGCCGTCTTCCATTCCGCCAATATAGCCTTGAATACGCCGTATACTTCCGTCATCAAAGTACCAGCGCCAGGTGCCATCCAATAATCCACTTTTGGTAAATTTTCCTTCCGATTCTATCTTACCGTTTTCGTAATAATATTTCCAGTTACCAACCGGCTTTCCGTTTGTATAACTCCCTACCGAACGCAAGGTTCCATCCACGTAGTATTCGCGCCAGGCACCCTCTCTATTACCCTCTTCATCTACAATACCTTCACCCGTAAGTTTTCCTTTTGTAAAGATATATCCTGCTGTAATTTTACCATCTTCACTGTATTCGCGACGCACTCCCTCAGGAACATCGCCATTGTAGCTACCAACAGTTTTAACTTTTCCATCCGGATAATAATCGGTTTTTAATTTCAGGCTCGCTATTTCCTGAACTTCAACCTGTTCCACATCATTTACAAATTTCTTAACTGAAAGAAGGCTTCCGTTTTCGTCATATTCCTTAAAATAACCGTTCTTTTTGTCGTCTTTAAAAGTCCCCTCAAGTTTAACGGTATTGTCATCATAAAAATATTTCCAACGTCCTTGTTTCAAACCTTTGCCATCAGTCCGGTTAATGCGCTCACGACTTACCAGGAAACCTTTTTTATATTCCATGTAGGTGATCACTCTGCCAGTGGTATCCAGTTCGCGGGCAATTCCGTTTTCGAGTCCGTCGACAAAATTCACTACCAACCGTACTTTCCCATCCGGATAAAAATAAGTTGTAGGTCCTTGCTTTAAATCATTTACAAAGGTTTCGGTTGTCATTTCACCTTTACGATACGTAGTTTTTAAGCCATTCTTTTTATCAGCAGCATAAGTGATTGAAACTAAGAGCCTGGCTGAATCATCATAAAATTTCCATATACTGTCGAGCAGGAAGTTTTTGCGGTTTCCTTCTGATTTTATAAGTCCGTTTTCATAAAATGTTTTCCAGTATCCGTCAGGTTTACCATCACGCATAGTACCCTCGCTCGAAAGTTGTCCGCCCGGATAATAGAATTTTGCAAAACCATTTTTAACAGTATTAATTTGCTGCTCCTGCGCCTTCGACTGAATACTAAAAACAAATAATATAACCGACAACATCAGAGTTTTCAACATAGCCGTTTTGAAACCGTTTACGAAGTACTTTTGCACAGTATTTATAGTTAATAGTTAAAAGTTAATGAAAAAATAGTCTGTAATAATTACAGAATTCCAAAACTTCTAACTGTTTATTTATCAATTTAAAATATTAATCACTTTGTTAATAGCCTCACTATTAACTAATTTCTATTAGCCATTAACTACTTATCTTTCAAATAACCATTAACTACTTTCCCCCGTTCTTTGACATTTCGAGCATGCGTACAATCGGTTTGCGTGCTTCTTCAATAACTTCGTCCGACAAAATAATTTCGGGTTTTTCGTTTAACATACAAAGATAGAGTTTCTCCAATGTATTTAACTTCATGTATGGGCAATCATTACATGAACATGTTTCGTCCGAAGGTACAACTATAAATTCCTTTTCAGGCGAAGCTGTTTACATTCAGGATGCGCAATAAGTTTGGCGTCGGGATACTTAAGTTTGAGTTTTAAAATACTTTCGGTCCCGATGGTTTCGTGCACTTCGCAGGCACCATCCCAAAGCAGCATATTGCGACCCGTGAGACCATTTATATAAGCACCCAGGTTTTTATCAGGTGCAAAAATAAGTTTCTGATCTTTAGGAAACGATTCCACAATTTTAACAGCATTGCTGGAAGTAACAATTACATCCGACCATGTTTTAACAGCTGCCGTACAATTAATATATGTAATTACCTTATGATCAGGATGTTTTTTTACAAATTCTGAAAACTCTTTTTCGGGAGCACTGGCAGCCAATGAACATCCTGCATCCAGATCGGGTAAAAGCACTTTTTTTGAAGGCGAAAGAATTTTTGCGGTTTCGGCCATAAAATGAACGCCGGCAAAAACAATTATGTCGGCATTGGTTTCAGCTGCTTTTTGCGAAAGCTGTAAACTGTCGCCAACAAAATCAGCTATATCCTGAATTTCGGGCACCTGGTAATAATGCGCCAGTATAATAGCATTCTTTTCCTTCTTCAGTAAATTAATTTTTTTTATCAGTTCTTGGCTATCCATTTTTCAAAATTTCGTTAAACAGTAAATAATAATTATTTATTTTTAATTATAAATATGTTATTATTATTAGTCTGTTCATAGTGTTAGTACATTTTATGTTTATTATTTTTTCTTTTGGTAAAGGGTAGTTTGTAAACATGTTTTAAACAATTATATTGCCTCATAGGTTCTGATATCTATTATTTTACCATAGTTGTTAACAATATGTTCACCACGCTGCCGGTCATAAAATCACGAGGTTACAAACATATAA
>CAJDUB010000026.1_pt1 | contig 24224 bp, 23 predicted proteins | sample 7390251 | NCBI WGS metagenome assembly CAJDUB01 (sample SAMEA7055665, study PRJEB34461) | soil metagenome | biome: terrestrial ecosystem; feature: Peninsula; material: soil | place: Antarctica | collected 2016
ATACAATGATGCAACCGGTGCTTTCGAAGGTGGAAATTATATGCAATTTGGCATTTACCGCTCGGCTTTGGATTGTATAATGTTTACCCGCGACAAACAGGAATTCTGCCCGGCTTGCACTAAAGCAATTTCAGAAGTAATTGATATGTATGCGAACTAGATTTAAGAGCATATTTTAAAATTCATTTATTATCTCCTACCTGTTTTGCTATTCCGAATGGTTTGTTTTCTGCACTTTTGAACACCATTCACTGAATAGTGAAGAGGTTTTGCACAGAAGTGTGGTATGGGAATGAAGTTTAGGTAGTTACAAAATGAGCCATTATACATTAATATATATTAACTAAACATATAAGAGATGCCGAAAACTTGTCAGAGTAGGCAAAAATTAATAAATCAGTATTATGAAACTCATCGTTTTAATGATAGCACTTGCACTGTTTGTTGTCAGCTGTAAAAAGGATAATAATGGAAATAACAATGGAATAGTTATAAAAGGGTCGGTTTCTCGCGCCAAACATTTAGATGCGAAAAGCCAGGCTGACAATGCATTGTCACTTTCAGATGCAAAAAAAGTGCTGGTTTTCAGTAAATATTATTATCAGATTTATGATATTATTGACGGTAGCTTCTCAGTTACAGGACAGATAGGCACAGGCGTTGCCTTAATTTTCCTGGATGCGAATAATAAATATATTGGTAACCTCGCCGCTCATGGGTTAAATATGCTTCCGCTCGGAAGTTTATCAAACGGCGAAAATACAGTTATCGATCTGTCAACCGTTACATTGGAAGGGAACAGCGTTATTCCGTCGCACGATCCTTTAGGAAACGAAATTCAGATATCCGAAGCAGAAATCAGCAGGTTAAAAGCGATTGACAGTTATTACGAAGCTATCGCAAAAAATATAGACGTTGATAACGATGATATTCCTGATGTGTTAGCTAATAAGCAGTTGGTTATTTACACAATGTTTACAATTAACGGCGGACACTGGGGAACCGATAACTCAGTTCCGGTGCCAACCGACAACGATCATTATTATGTAAACTATATGTTGGAGTTTAGCGGAGGCTCGGCACTTACTTTTAATGAAGGAAACATTTCTGTATCAGGTCCGGTTGAAGGACCTTACAGTGATATAAAACTATGGGGATATATGAAAGCGCCTCAATGCGGCGGCAACAGGGCTTTTATTTTATCATTCTGCCGTGAGAACCAGGCACAACAGGATGCTCCCTGGGGCTCTGCATTCCTTCCTTTTAAGCAAGGCACTTATACTTTAACCCTTGATGGAAACAGGAACTTTACACTCAATTATTCGAGTGTTGATATGCAATATAACCTGGTAATTGTAAGTCCTACTTTGCACACCAACAGCGAAGGAAAGCTGACTTCCATCACTTTTGAGTACAAATTGCCCGACGGAACAGTGATAAATCCTGCCAGTGTGCTGACAAATGTGATGGTTCAGCTGAGCAATAGCCAGTATCATCAGTTCTATGTTAACGACAAGGTCAAATTAACCAGCCTAACCGGTTTTAATGAACTAAAAATGGAAACACCTGTTGATATTTCACAACTGTATAAAATCGATTTATGGTACGATGATTTATTGGGAAATCAATATGATATAATATGGCGGTAGCATTAGTGCGATGATCCTTTAATCCTGATGCCTTTGGGTCTTTGCTTTATGGAAAGTTAAGGATGAAATTTATTTTCTATTTGTTGTGTAATGACTTTGGATATTATTCGAAGTCAATATGTTTTAGTTGTATCTTTACTTTGTCAGAAATAAAAATTCATTTAAATTTTAAATCCCATCTGTATGAAAAAAGCAATAATGATTTCAGCGATCGGCACTCTATTACTGGCTTTTATAATGATTACTCCAGTTAGAGCACAAACCGACTCCAATCCTGTTGATTCCCTTAAATCAATGCCGGCGGATGTGTTTGCCATTATTAAAAAATCATGCATTGGCTGCCATACCGAGCCAGGAAAAATAATCCCGCTTGAAAAACTCAACTTTTCAAAATGGGATGGATTAACAGCAGAGAAGCACGCTGAGAAAGCAAAAGCAATGTGCGACGAAGTAACCCAAGGGAAAATGCCCCCGAAGAAAGCCAGGGAAAAATATCCTGAAGCAATTCCAACTGCAGACGAATTGAAAACACTTTGCGACTGGATGCAATCAATGCAGTTGGGCGAAAAGATTACCCAGTGAGTTATGTCAGAAATAAGGACAGATTTCGGTAAAATCATTTAACCTCCATCTCAGCGATATGGAGCATGAGAATTAAATGAATAATAATTTGCAAATTTCAAAGTAAAGCTCTGATAGCAAAAAGATTCGATTATTCCCCCCGGTTTAAATTTTCCGGGTTTCGGGCTATTGTTTTTATAATTAGTCTTCCTGAACCGCAAAGCACTCCAGTCATCGTCAACAAATCAACAAAACCCGGAAACCTTAATGCCTGAATGGCTGAAGACAGATATTTTACACAAGCATTTAACAAAGTATAATAACTTTATCCTTTCTCTTCCAGCAATTGTTGTTTTAGCTTTTGGAGTTCGGCAACCTGCTCGTCACCAATTTCAGGATACTTTAATTTCATCGAATCCATAGCATTGATAATAGCAGCAGCAACAACCATACGGGCATAAGGCTTATTGTCGGCAGGAATCACATACCAGGGCGCATTTTCAGTGGCTGTTTCTCTTATCATTTCTTCGTAAGCTTGCTGATATTGTTTCCAGTATTTGCGTTCTTCAACATCAGCACTGCTGAATTTCCAGTTCTTTTCAGGTTTGTCAATTCGTTCCAGGAATCGTTTTTTTTGTTCTTTTTTCGAAACATTCAGGAAGAATTTTATCACAACTATGCCGTTGTTATTCAGGTAGGATTCAAAATTCCGCATATCCTTCAGCCGGTCATCCCAAATGGAATCAGTAAACAGTTTTTCTGGTAACTTTTGCGCTTTCAAAATCCAATCGTGTACCCTCACAACCAATACTTCCTCATAATAGGAACGGTTAAAAATGCCGATACGGCCCCGTTCGGGCAGGCGTTTCATGCACCGCCACATGTAATCATGATCCAGCTCTTCGGTACTGGGTGATTTAAAGGATGTAACCTGGCAACCTTGCGGATTAATACCTGACATTACATGTTTAATAGCACCGTCCTTGCCGGCGGCATCCATAGCCTGAAAAATAATGAGCAACGACCATTTATCCTGGGCGTATAGTTTATCCTGCATTTCTGTAAGTGCCTGTACGCTCAATTGTAATGCCTGTTTAGCAAATCTTTTATCAGCTTTACTTACTTCGTTATGTTCTATTGTAGGGTAATCCTTGAGTTTGAATTTTTTGTCGCTGGTAACCCGATAAGGTTTTGAGAGCTTTTTTGAACGCAACATAAATTCTTTTCTGCTTAATTCAGTTAGTGCAGTTATTCTGCTGTTTGCAGGTTGAATCTCCTGAGCATCTTCGTTATTGTTTACCATAGTAAATAATTTATTATCTAATACTTTAACAAAGATAAGTCAGTTTGGTTGATGATTTACATTTTGTGATGATCGTGTAATTCAATATTACTTTCACTATAAGTAAGTTGCTTAACTGTGAAAATAAAGCATCTGTGTTTTTATGCGGATTCTCTATCTACGCATTCTCAAGGATAGCATTCTCAAAAAATATATTCCCCCTATCGGATCATTTATTATTAAAATCCGACATCGTTTGTGCAGCACCTGCAAGTACAAAGCTTTTTACAATTGAAACCGCCATTTCAATCCGTGGAAGTAATATTTTCTCTTCCTTTTTCGACCATTGCCCCAGTACATAATCAACCTGGAAACCTCTTGCATAATCTTTACCTATCCCGAACCGGAGCCGCGACCAATCAGAGATCAGGAGCGTTTCGATAATATGATTCAACCCGTTATGACTGCCTCCGCTTCCCTTGGTGCGCAAACGCAAAACTCCCAGGTCGAGATCAACATCATCGGTGACAACCAAAATATTTTCAATTGGAATTTTCTCCTTATCCATCCAGTATTTAACAGCTTTGCCACTCAGGTTCATAAAAGTGGTTGGCTTCAGGATAATGAGTAGTTTGTTTTTCAGTTTAGCTTCGGTCTTGTAAGCATGTCGCTCAATTGCAAATTTTACTCCCAGATCGCTGGCCAAAGCATCGGCTACAATAAACCCGATATTATGACGCGTATTTGCATACTCCTCGCCAACATTCCCTAATCCTACAATTAAGTATTTTTCCATGCTTAGTTTTTACGGCTGCAAAGATATTGCAGATTGTCGGAATGATTGGCTTAAGTGAACAAAATCATGAAAATGGAGATTTTGGAAATTTGAGTAAATGAACAAGCGAATAGTAGAATTTCTGATCCTGAATCTCTGCACCCTTAAAATGCCTCAATCCGATCCCGATAGCTATCGGGACCGAAATCCTCAATCCGAAATCGTAAATTTATCCCAGTCCATGCCAACGGTAAATCCCTTGCGGAAATCGACAAGTTTATTATAATTCAGGCTAAGTGTTTCCATGCCTTCCTGATCCGGAGCAATTTCGACCAGGTGTTTGCCTTTAAAATCAATAATTGTTGATTCTCCCTGGTGGTTGGTTCCTTTGCCATCAATACCTACTCTGTTTACAGCAACAACGTAGCACTGGTTTTCGATAGCACGGGCGATAAGTAACTGGCGATAGGCATAGCTTCGGGATGCCGGCCAGTTGGCCATATAAAGAAGAATATCGTATTCGTAGGCTTCGTTAGTCCATGTGTTTTTACTCCATACCGGGAAACGCAGATCGTAACACACCAGTGGACAAATTTTCCAGCCCAGCAGATCAACAATCAGTTTTTCTTTCCCCGGCGAGAACTGCTCATGTTCGTTTCCGGGATGAAAGAGATGGCGTTTGTCATACGTTTTAAAATTACCATCGGGTTGCATCCAGATCAGGCGGTTAAAATAATTTCCGTTTTCGACTATTACAAGGCTGCCTGTTATCAAACTGTTCAATTTCACAGCTTGCCTGGCCATCCATTCTACGGTTGGGCCATTCATATCTTCTGCCAGATCACGAGACTGAACCACAAAACCGGTATTGAACATTTCGGGCAGAACTACCAGGTCGGTCTTGCGATCGATTTTTTGAAAAAAATCCTCAAACTTAAGCAGGTTGCTTTTTTTATCCTCCCAAACCAGGTCGGGCTGAACAAGGGTTACAGTTAAATCGTACATAATATTTGGGCAGCTTTTGTTAAAGTATCCTCTGATTTGGCAAAACAGAAACGCAGCACGTGATTATCCTGCTTATCATGATAAAATGATGATACCGGGACTGATGCTACTCCAAATTCCTTTGTAACTCTTACAGCAAAATCCATTTCTTTTTCGTCGGAAATCGCACTATAATCAAGTAACTGGAAATAAGTTCCGTAGGAAGGAATTACACTGAACCTTGATCCTTTAACCAAATTAACAAATAGGTCGCGTTTCTGTTGATAAAATGAAGGCAACTGTAAATAATTCTCCTTATTTTCCAGGTAATCGGCTACAGCATACTGAATGGGAGTATTGGATGCAAATACCACAAACTGGTGAACTTTCCTCACTTCAGCCATCAGTACTTCAGGAGCCATGATAAAACCGGTTTTCCAACCTGTAGTGTGAAATGTTTTCCCGAATGATCCAATCACAAAACTCCGGGCTGCCAGCTCGGGATAATAACAGGCTGATTCGTGCCTGATCCCGTCAAATATCAAATGCTCATAAACTTCATCACTCATTACAACAATGTTCGTATTACGGGTAATCCGGTCAAGGTGCATCATGTCGCCCGATGAAAGAACGCTACCGGTAGGATTATGCGGCGTATTAATCATAATCATCTTAGTCCGGCTATTGATAAGGCTTTCCACTTCCGGCCAGTTAATGGTATAGGATGGAACCTGGAGCGGCGAATACCTTACAGTGCCTCCGCAAAGTTCAACGGCAGGAGCATAGCTGTCATAAGCAGGCTCAATGATAATAGCTTCGTCGCCGGGATGGATCATAGCAGTGATAACACAAAAAATGCCCTCGGTAGCACCTGCCGTAATATTGACTTCAGTTTGTGGATCGTACCTGATGCCAAACGTATCAAAAGCTTTCGCAGCAATAGCTTCGCGTAAAGCAAGTACACCAGGCATTGGTGCATATTGGTTAAATCCTTTACGCATATATTGATTCACCAGCTCTACCAACTCCATCGAAATGGGAAAATCGGGAAATCCCTGTGATAGATTAATCGCTCCAACTTCGTTGGCAAGGCCGGACATTACTGCAAAAATGGAAGTTCCGGCGTTAGGTAGCCGTGATTTAATAGTACCTTGATATTTCATACCTGTATGGTTTTGATGATTGGTTTCGCAGGTTTTAATCCATAGCTTCCATTTGATGGTAAGTGACCATGTGAAACTTTAAACAAAAGATGCGTATTCATTCGGTTCAAAGGTAAATATTTTTAACCGTATGAATCTTTCTGAAGGACTTTTTAGGCATCCTAATTTTAAAAGTAGTATATAAATAGTATCTTCGCTAAGAATAAAAGAGTTGATTTATGCCAATATTTAAACTTGAGAGGTCATTCGGTTTTATTTTCGGGTTAAGCTTTTCTATCATTGCTTTTTATTTAACGCCTTCCGTCGAAGCACAATTTGTCAGAGGTGGCGATGTTAGCTGGCTGCCTCAGATGGAAGCCACCGGCTACAAATTTTATAACAGTGCCGGTGTAGAGACTAACTGTTTACAGATTCTCAAAGACAAAGGGATAAATACTGTTAGGTTGCGTGTATGGGTGAACCCGTCGAACGATAAAACGAGCGGTCATTGCAGCAAAAAGGAAACGGTTGTTCTTGCACAGAGGGCCAAGGCAATGGGAATGAAAGTGATGATTGATTTTCATTACAGCGACTCATGGGCCGATCCATCGAAACAAAATAAGCCGGCTGCCTGGGTAAACCATTCATTAACTCAATTACTCGACGATGTTTACAATCATACTTTTGAAGTATTAGATACATTAAAACAAATAGGGGTAACGCCCGAATGGGTGCAGGTTGGAAATGAAATTGCCGGGGGCATGCTATGGCCAGATGGGAAATTATGGGGTGCGGATGGAAGTCCCGCGAATTGGGTTAACCTGGCCCAGATGTTAAATAAAGGATACGATGCTACCAAAGCTGCAGACAATTCCATTAAAGTCATAATTCATTTGGAGAGCGGAAGCGACAACGGCAAGTTCCGTTGGTTTTTTGATAATGCTAAAAACTATGGAGTAAGGTATGATATTATCGGATTGTCCTATTATCCATACTGGATAAGTGATATTCATCCTGATTACACTATGTCTATTGACGCCCTCGGTACAAATCTGAACGATATGGTATCTCGTTACAACAAAGATGTTATGGTTGTTGAAGTTGGCGGTGATTATACATTGGTTCAGAACACCTATGATATGCTTGTGGCCGTTATTCAAAAAACCTCAGCCGTACCCGGAGGCAGAGGGCTGGGAGTAATCTATTGGGAGCCGGAAGGTGCAAAAAGCTGGAGCGGATACCAGTTAAGTTGTTGGGGCGCTGATGGGAAACCAACGGCGGCATTGGATGCTTTCATGACAAGTGCGTATGGAATTGAAGAACTAAATACTTCTTCCGAATTTAATTTCTATCCCAATCCATGTGTTGACGGAAAACTGAATTTCGAATTCAAGTCACAATACAAATCCTATGAGTTAAGGATTTTCGATATGAATGGCAAGTTGTTCAACCATCAAACCCTGATTGGCAAAATAAAAAATTCTATTCAGCTGAATCTCTTGCCTGGAGTTTATTTTGTTGATATTGATGATGGGAAATACTCTGAATCCCGTAAGCTTATTATAAAGTAAATCCGGGAAATGAATTAGACCTAAATATCGGTTGTATACTTCAATTATATAAGTATAAATAAAATACAAATCGTTTCTTTGTACCTTTGCCGGCTAGTTTTCAAGTATGGACAATTCAAAAAAAGAAGGCCGCTATAAGCGGATTATAACCCAACTGGAGGGATTACTTACCAAAACCAATGATCCGGTGGCAAGGATGGCTACAATCAATGCTGTTTTGAGCCATAAGTTCGACTATTTTTTCTGGTGTGGATTTTACTTTTTACACGGTGACAAAATGATTGTTGGTCCTTACCAGGGACCGATTGCCTGCCAGGTGTTACAAGGCTCAGGTGTTTGCCTGGCAGCTGTGGCGCAAAATAAAAGCATAGTTGTGGCTGATGTGCATAAATTCCCCGGCCATATTGCATGCGACTCACGTTCGAATTCGGAAATTGTTGTTCCGGTTCGTGATACAGCGGGAAACATTAAAGCAGTTCTTGATGTGGACAGTGCTGTAACTAATTCATTTGATGAAACCGACCGGATTTATCTTGAAATTATAACAGGATTGGTCTATCCGGTAAAATAAAAATACTGACAAATTGTTGCTATGAACACATTCAAAGTACTGTTTTTGGCACTTGCCCTGGTTTTTAGCTCCTGGTCAATATACCTGAATGCAGGAATTGTGCTTCAGAAAGAACCATTTGTAAGGAAAGGCTATTTCACAGGCATCATGTTTCTGATTCAATTTTTGATGGCTGGCACAGGAATATGGCTCGGCTATAAAGTCGGTAGTTTTGATGGCAGAGTAAATATCCTGATCAGCCTGAGTATCTTACTAATTTTCGGGCTGAAAGTGCTACTTGCGGGCATCAGAACCCAGTCGGAATTCAGGAAATTTGATTTTACAAACAATAAAATAACAGCTTTTGCCGCACTCGCCGAAGGAATAACTCCGCTGGTTATTGGTATTGCTATCGGATTGCTTTCGATGAAACCATACCTGCACTGGATACTGATTGGCATATTTCTGTTTTCAGGCATAGTGGCTGCTTTGATATTGGCTGCCCGCATGGGGAGTAACTCACTTAAACTCAGGTTTGGACCTATAGGCGGACTCCTTTTGCTCGCTGCTGCAATACAGTTAGCAATGAATCTGACCAGATTCTAAACTTTTGAATCTTTTTTAACCAATAATTCAATACAATTTCAACCAATCAAATCGTCTAAATGAAAAGAACTCTACTCTCATTCCTGCTTATTACAATTCTTGTAATTACAAAAGCCATAATGTGTACAAAACAAGTGATGCAAAACCTGATGGATCAGTATGGGATATGTATTCTAATTGCTCTTTTTCTTATACAGTATCTTCTGACAAATGCGGAAATTATAGCAAAGAATGTGATTGTTTTAACCGTGAACACAGTTTCCCTCAAAGTTGGTTTGGTAAGAGTAGCCCAATGGTTTCAGATGCATTTCATATTTATCCAACTGATGGGAAAGTAAATGGAATAAGAAGTAATTACCCCTTTGGTACTGTGAAATCTCCAACAACCACAACAGGAAACGGAAGCAAATTAGGCCCTTGCAGTTTTCCCGGCTATACAGGTACTGTTTTCGAACCTATTGATGAGTATAAAGGTGACTTTGCCAGGAGTTATTTTTATATGGCAACTTGTTATGAAGATAAAATAGCAAGTTGGCAGGGGAATGGCAATGCTAACGAAGTTTTAAACGGAACTTCCTATCCTTGTTTCGACCCCTGGTTTATAAACCTGCTTCTTACATGGAATATTACCGACCCGGTAAGTCAGAAAGAAATTGACAGAAATAATGTAGTTTATACATACCAAAAAAACCGTAACCCTTATATTGATCATCCTGAGTACGTTAACAATGTATGGGGTACTAATGTTGGCATTGCTAATTCGCCGGCACAGATAGCTTTACAGGTTTTTCCTAACCCGGTTTCAGGAAGTTGTACAATAGTATTACCTTCAGATTATAAGCAACAAAATAATGGATTTGTTGTTTATTCATCCACGGGAATACCGGTTTTTGCACCTTTAACAATTACAGGTGACCAAGCAACTATGAATCTTGAAAATTTACCATCAGGTTTCTACCTGATACGACTTTCTCTTAATAATTACCATACCATATATCAGGCACGGATTATTAAGAACTAATTTGTTCAGGGATCGAAGTTCCAGGTTCCGGCTTGCTGAAGTGAAGTCCCAATTAAAAACTGGGTTTCTTAATCGCGATCGCTCTGAGAAATTGAACCTTGAACGCGAAGCTTTGAACTCTTGAACGCGAAGCTTTGAACTCTTGAACGCGAAGCCTTGAACCTTGAACGCGAAGCTTTGAACTCTTGAACGCGAAGCCTTGAACCTTGAACGCAAAGCTTTGAACTTTGAACTTTGAACCTTGAACTTTGAACTTTAATCTTTTTCCCTTGCAAACCATACGAATAACAAAAGAGTTTAAATTTGAAATGGCTCATGCTCTCAAAGGCTATGATGGGCTTTGTCGTAATATTCACGGGCATTCATATGAACTGCTGGTTACCATTTCAGGCATTCCTATTACTGATACCTCATCCACAAAACTGGGAATGGTTATGGATTTTGGCGACCTGAAAAAAATTGTACGCAACAGCATTATCGACGAATTCGATCATGCACTTGTGCTTAGCCGGGAGTCAGCAAATGATTTTAGCCCGGATATCGAAATGTTTGGTCGTACCATTCTTGTTGATTATCAGCCTACCAGCGAAAATATGCTTATCGATTTTGTTGGCCGGCTTAAAAACCAATTGCCTTCATATTTAAAACTACATCATCTGCTCCTGCGTGAAACTGTAACTTCCTATGCCGAGTGGTATGCAGAGGATAATGGATAAAATAATTGCGGATGTCGGATGTGTCGGATTGCGGATTTTAGAATGGAACGTGGATGACGAACGCGGATTTTTGATTTAAGAATCCAAATGCGGGTATCGGAATTTATGATGGAACGCAGATGACGCGGAAAGAACGGATGAACACGGATTTAATATTTTGGTAATTCACTATTCATAATTACTCTTCACCTTTCACTTTTTGTAACCCCGAGCAGGTCGAAGGACACTAACAATATTTCTGATTTTCCAGTGTCAGACACCCTTTGGGTGTGCAGACACTATTCATTATTCATTATGCACTATTCATTTTTCACTCTCTTCAATCTCCCGAATCCAGTTTCATTTTTATTCTTGAGGCCAGTATATCAATAGCCACTTTGTTTTCACCGCCCTGTGGAACAATAATATCTGCAATCCGTTTGGTAGGTTCAATAAACTGCTGGTGCATAGGTTTTACCCAACGCGAATAATGTTCCAAAACCTGCATAGGATCGCGGCCACGCTCTACAGTATCACGCCTGATAATTCGTGTAAGCCTTTCATCACTTTCAGCATCTACAAATACTTTTATATCCATTCGTTTACTCAGCTCTTTATCAGTGTATATAAGGATGCCTTCGATAATTATAACGTTGTGGGGATCAATCCTTACAGTTTCCGGCAGCCGGGCACAAGTAATGTATGAATACACCGGCATTTCTATGCTTTCGCCTTTTCGTAACCCATCAATATGCTTTACCAGCAAATCCCATTCAATTGAATTGGGATGGTCGAAATTAATCTTTAGTTTTTCTTCAGGCGAAAGATGCCCGTTATCCCAATAATACGCATCCTGGGGAATTACAGTAACCGAATTTTTGGGCAAACGCTTTATGATTTCGCGTACAACGGTAGTTTTACCGCATCCCGAGCCACCAGCAATTCCTATAATAAGCATAAAGTGAGTTGATTATAAATAATTTACCTGAAGATTTGTAATTTGTAAAAATAAAAAAAAGCCCCGGATTATCGAAGCTTTTCTTTGTGTTTTATTAAATTATTATTTATTAGTCAAGGGTTTTAGTATTTCTGAGCCATATCTTACAACTCAGACCTCCATAAATCTTATAACTTTCAACTCACACCTTACATCTTATACCTTACACCTTACATCTTACACCTTACACCTTACATTACTAAAACAAGAAACTCAGCAAAATACCAGCAGCAACGGCGCTTCCAATAACACCCGCTACATTTGGGCCCATAGCATGCATCAACAGGTAATTTGTTTTATCATATTCGAGTCCGACAACCTGGGAAACCCTGGCGCTGTCGGGAACAGCCGATACTCCTGAATTCCCGATGAGCGGATTAACCTTATTCCCTTCTTTCAGGAAAAGATTCATAATCTTAACAAACATTACTCCCCCCGTAGTAGCAATGACAAAAGATGCAGCACCCAGTCCGAAAATAAGTACTGATTTTGCCGTTAAAAAGGTTGAAGCCTGAGTTGATGCACCAACGGTAACACCAATTAAAATCGTAACGATATCAATCAATGGGCCTTTAGCCGTATCTGCCAATCTTTTTGTAACTGTACTCTCTTTCAGTAGGTTACCAAAGAACAACATGCCTAACAATGGCAAACCGGAAGGAACAATAAAACAAGTAAAGAGCATCCCGATTATGGGGAACATTATTTTTTCGAGCTTTGATACCTGACGCGGAGGTTTCATCCGGATAAGGCGTTCCTTAGGAGTTGTAAGCAAACGCATGATCGGTGGTTGTATTACCGGAACCAGGGCCATATAAGAATATGCGGATACTGCAATAGCTCCAACCAGCTCTGGCGCAAGCTTCGAAGAAAGAAAAATGGCTGTTGGCCCGTCAGCTCCCCCAATAATACCTATTGCTCCTGCTTCGGCCGGACTAAAGCCTAACCCGAGTGCGGCGGCATATGCTGCGAATATACCCAACTGTGCAGCAGCTCCTATCAGAATAAGTTTTGGATTGGAGATCAATGCTGAAAAATCTGTCATAGCTCCGATTCCCAGAAAGATCAATGGAGGATAGATACCATATCTCACGCCGAAGTAGAGGTAGTTCATCACACTACCGCTTTGATATACCCCAATTTGCAGGTTGCTTGGATCGCCATTTATAATATGATCGGCACCCCAAAAAGGAATATTACCGATCAAAATTCCAAAACCTATTGGTATCAGAAGCATTGGTTCGTATTCCTTTGCAATAGCAAGATAAATAAATATTAGTCCGATACTGATCATAATAGCATGCCCGATCGTAAAATTGGCAAAAGCAGTATACCCCACGAACTGATGGAGGTGATCGGTCATAAATGACCATAAATGTCCTGATGTATCCATGCCTTATTCTCCGATTATGATAAGTATATCACCTTCCATTACACTGTCGTTCTTACTTACTTTGATGGAAGTAACACGACCCTCTTTATCCGCATTGATATTATTCTCCATTTTCATGGCCTCAAGCATAAGCAGTTTTTGCCCGATTTTTACGGAGTCGCCTTCGCGAACATAAATATCAAGAATAACTCCCGGTAAAGGTGATTTAATATTTCCGGTACCTTTTGGCCCGGATGGATTGGCTGTTTTACTCATCGAAGGATGTGAATCCGTGGAAGGAATAGCCATTGAACGCACCAGCTTTGGTGTTTTGGCCGCTTGTAACTTTCTGTCAATATCAACTGAATAGGTTACGCCGTTGATTGACACTTCAGCTGTGTTTTCTTCAATACCAATTATTTCAGCAAGATATTCGTTACCGTTTATAGTAAATTTAAAGTTTTTCATTTTTTACCGGTTAGGGGTTTTGCGCAATCCGTAAATTTTTGAACTCCAGGGTGAATATGTTTTAGATGCATTCTTAAAAGTAATAACTGCATCCTCGAGACCCTGCATTTGCTGGTGATACAAATGAAGCGCCAAAGCTATGGCTGCCAAGGTATCTCCAGATATTTCTTCCTCATCCCCATCAGATACCGACATATTTTCACGATGCACTCTGAGGCCTTTTTTAAAATCGACATTGTATAATTTGGCTATGTACTTGAAGGTGAGATAAAGGAATATCAAAGCCGAGAAAACAACAGTCATTGCTATAATAATCATGGCAACGCCTGAAGGATCCATTTTCCCAAAGTCTTCGGCTGCTTTTCCGGCTACACGTTCACCTGCTTTTACCAGCATTAATGTAAATGGCATCATAAAGGTAAGTTTGAATGTTTCTTTGCAGGATTACTGTCCTTTTTGGTTGCTAAAGCCTGGAATGCCCTGATGACCCTGAACCGGGTATTACGTGGCAAGATCACATCGTCAATAAAACCATATTTTGCAGCATCATACGGATTGGCGAACTTGGTTTTGTATTCCTCCTCGTATTTTTGAAATGCAATTTCCCTTTCAGCCAGATCTTCAATTTCGGCCAGCTTTTTATTGTAAAGTACACCAATTGCACCTTTAGGTCCCATTACTGCAATTTCAGCCGATGGCCATGCATAATTGATGTCGCCACGCAGATGTTTTGAACTCATTACATCATAAGCGCCACCATACGCCTTACGTAAAATAATAGTTACTTTTGGAACAGTTGCTTCGCCATATGCAAACAGCAATTTAGCCCCGTGAATAATAATTCCGCCATACTCCTGGGCTGTTCCCGGAAGGAAACCAGGTACATCAACCAAAGTAAGTATCGGAACATTGAAAGCATCGCAGAAACGTACAAAACGTGCCGCTTTGCGCGATGCATTAATATCGAGCACTCCGGCAAGGTAATTAGGCTGGTTAGCTACTATTCCTACCGACATTCCATTGAAACGGGCAAACCCGGTAACGATATTTGGTGCAAAATGACGGGCTACCTCAAGGAATTCTTTATTATCGGCAATGGAATAAATTACTTCTTTAACATCATATGGCTTGTTCGGATTTTCAGGAACAATATAATTCAGCGCTTCTTCTAACCTGTCGATGGGGTCGATACAAGGAATAAGCGGTGGATCTTCGAGATTATTCTGCGGTAGATAGCTAAGCAGTTTGCGCAGTAGCATTATGCCTTCCTGTTCGTCTTCGGCAACAAAATGCGAAACACCTGACTTAGAGCCATGGACCATAGCGCCACCCAGTTCTTCGTCAGTAACTATTTCGCCGGTAACTGTTTTAACAACTTTGGGTCCGGTTACAAACATATAACTGTTTGTTTTCGACATAATTATAAAGTCAGTCAAAGCAGGGCTATACACTGCTCCGCCGGCACAAGGGCCAAAAATGGCTGATAGTTGTGGGATAACACCCGAAGCCATAATGTTACGCTGAAAAATTTCAGCATAACCTGCCAGACTTTGCACGCCTTCTTGTATACGTGCTCCTCCTGAATCGTTGATGCCAATTACCGGTGCGCCCACTTTCATGGCCTGGTCCATTACCTTGCAAATCTTTTTGGCATACATTTCGCTCAGCGAACCTCCGAAAACTGTGAAATCCTGGGAGAAAACATATACCAACCGACCATCGATTGTTCCAAAACCGGTAATTACTCCATCGGAAAGATACTGCTCATTTTCAATACCAAAGTCGGTACAACGGTGTGAAACAAACATGTCGAATTCTTCGAAACTGCCTTCATCCAGCAATAGATCGATGCGTTCGCGTGCAGTGAGTTTTCCTTTTTTGTGTTGTGAATCAATGCGCTTTTGGCCACCACCCAATTTTGCAAGCTCACGTTTATCAAGCAGTTGCTTGATTTTGTCTTCAATAGCCATTTTGTATTCTTGGAGTTAAATTGTTATTAAGGTTCCGGGTCTCGAAGTTCCGGGTTCCGGGTTAAGTTCCGGCACCCGGCATACGGAACCACGTACTATAAATTTTTATTTTCACAAAGTTCAGTGAGCACGCCAAAAGTTGATTTTGGATGAAGAAAACCAATACTCATCCCTTCAGCGCCTTTGCGTGATTGTTTGTCAATAAGCTGTATGCCTTTTTCTGCGGTTTCAGCCAGTGCTTTGTCAATGTCTTTCACTGCAAAAGCAATATGATGGATACCTTCACCTTTTTTCTCAAGGAATTTGCCGATAGGACCCTCCGGGTCAGTGCTTTCGAGCAATTCGATTTTGGTTTGGCCCACCATAAAAAAAGCAGTTTTTACTCTTTGGTCAGGTACTTCTTCAATGGCATAGCACTTAAGCCCGAATACTTTTTCCCAGTATGGAATGCTGATATCCAGGCTTTTAACAGCAAATCCTATGTGTTCGATATGTGATAAATTCATGAGCTTAATTTTTCTGCAAAAATAGTTTTCTTTTTGTTATTGAAATAACAATAGACGAAAAATATATCTATTTTTACTTAATATGGAATTGTTCTATATAGGTGAGGTATTAAACTTTAATAGATCTGTTTTAAATCAGTGCAGGTCAGAAGTTAAAAATAACAGTTTAAAGAGCATGGTGCCTGGTGCTTGGTGCATGGTGTTCGGTGGTTTACAAATAATAGAGATTCATGAAAGCAGGTCGGGCTCATAATCAAAACATAAATCAGACATCGTATTATTTTTTTTTATCAATATGGATTCTTTAATTGCTCGTATAGTTGATTTCTGATACAAACACCAAGTACTCTATTATTGATCAAATAGTTACATTCTCCATAGTCTTTAATTCCATTTCTTAAAGTATCATTAGTTCAGATATATGCATTTATGAACAAATTTATAATAGATATTTTTCATCAAACTCAATTTCATGTTCATGTAATAGTTCAATCAATTCCTCTATGAATGGTTTTTCTTTATGATGTTCCTCCTGATTTTTTACGTATGCTATCAGTCTGTCTTTATCTTTGAATGCATAAGTAAATCCTCCGTAGCCTACCTGCCACCCGTAAAATTCCGAGAATAATTTATGTGATTTTATATGCTCTGAACTGGCTAGTTTGATATCTTTTACTAATGAAGCCAATGCAATTGATGGATGTAAGTGAGTTACAATGTGTATGTGATCACTGACTCCTCCTATTTGGTATAAATGGCAGTTTTTGTTTTTCAGGACTCCCGATATGTATCTGAAAAGTTCTTCTCTGTTTGGTTTTAATAATGTATGCTCTCTGTTTTTAGTACTGAATACTATCTGGTAAAGGATTTGTGTGTATGTGCTCATAATAAAATAGTTCTAGTGTTATATGTACAAAGATAGGAAAGCTGATCTTTTATCCGGCCGTTATTATTGCAAAAAACTCCTAATCCCGGAGGGATTGAATATTAATAACCATGTGTGAAATGCATGGTTAATTCTACCAGCAATACCCCAACCCCGGCAGGGGTTGAATACCAATAACCATGTGTGCAATGGTTATTAGTACGATACATGGTTATTGGTGCGATGCTTGGGTTGCCAACAATAACACATCCAACCCCGGCAGGGGTTGAATATTAATAACCATGTAAGCAATGCATGGCTATTGCCAACAACAACACCTTCAACCCCGGCAGGGGTTGAATATCTCGTGCTGTGATTATTAGTAATTAACGTGGTTAACTTGGGATAAGCCTGTTCTCTGCTATTGAACCCCTCGCGGGGTTCTGGCTGTATAGTATTCTATACACCACGGGTTGTACCCGTGGTTATTCACATTGAACCCCTTGAGGGGTTCTGCCTCTATAGTCTTCTATACACCATGAGTTGCATTCATCTGTGGGTCGCATTCCACCATATGTTATACCCAAAGTCAATTGCAAAGAAGCCCTGCGGGTTTTAACAATTAAAAGTTGAAATTTTAAAGCGTCTCTTTCTTTTTGTTGCTCATCAATCCAATCATCATAATAAGAGACGAAATTAGAATAACCTGAACTATTAGTGAATTGTTTACCAGAAGTATCCGATTTGCCGGTAAAATGGAAAGAAACAAAAGAATGGTAACTAGACCTCTGGGAGCAATAAATAATAACGGTTTTAGCGGCAGCTTTGATAGTTTTAACTGAATTGCTCTAAAAGTGAAAATCATAATAACAATTCCTACGGCCCAAATAAGGGTATCCACATTTAAAATTTCAGTAGTTTCCAGAAGGTACCCAAACAAGAGGAAGAATAATGCCCTGACTAAAAAGGCTGCCTCAATAGTAAGTTCTTTAAATTTCAGTACTTCTTTGTTTAACCCTTCTGTATGAAATATCCGTATCCATTTCCAGTGTCGTAACTCATCGAGATTGCCAATAAATAAGCCAAAAACCAGTATGAAAATAAGCGCAGGCAAATGATAGATTTTTGATATTGCATAAATTAAAATTACTAATAAAATAATAGGAACAAATTTAATCTGATGTTTGATTTTACTCAATAAAAGTGAAAGGCCTATGGTTGCAATAAATGATACAACAGATATTACGATCACTTGTATGCCGAACTCTTTGAAAGAAACAAAATCGATAACTGTGTTTAATGCAACAAAATTGAAAAATAATACGCCTGCTATATCCGAAAGACTGCTCTCGTAAATCACAAATTCTTTGTTTTCAGATTTCAGGGCCCTTACACTGGGTATAGCAATGGAGCTGCTGATTATACTGAAAGGAATAGCATTTGCCAGGCTATTCTTAAAGGAATCGCCCCCATAATAATTAAAAAAAAAGGCTAACAAAAAAGCGGTTGCAAGCATTGTTAAAACGGCTCCATTTAATGATTTCCTGATCAACCCGACTTTTGATTTGTTAATCTCAAGTTCCAATGATCCTTCAAGTACAATCAGTATAAGTCCGATTGTGCCTAAAACAGGCAGTACAGTTGTGAAAACCGGAACCTGAATGCCCAGAAATACAGTCGCCTGCCTGACGCCCCATCCTAAGAGTAACAGAAGAATTACGGACGGAATCTTTGTTTTGTCCGATGAATAATCGAACAGATATGCCAGAAGCAGGAGTACGCAAAATATAATGATTATAGTTGAATCCATTCTGTAAAATTAGTGTATATAACAGATAAACAGCATGTTGTAGGTAAGAGGTGTGTTTTAAATTTATTTAAATTATAATTAAGTTAATACAACAAATAAACCTGGGGGTAATGTTCGAATTACCCGTTTTTCCTGTTGACATTTACATTCAGATCCGGTGCTCCTACAAGCTCGAAAGTGGCAGAAGCAAACTTGATTTCACCCTGTGTGTTCTCAACTGCTTTTAAAATCCGGGTAAACAGTTCTGTTTTGGTAAATCTTCTTTTTTTAAAGCTCACAACATAACGCAGGGTATATTCAACCCAGTTGTCATTGGCTACTAATGAAACCATAGGCTCTGTTTGTGCATCTTCCAGGCGGTATTTATTCTGAAGCATAATCCATTTTTCCCGTGATTGTTGCGTTAATTCACCGGCTACATCTTTACCTATACTCATCAGAATTTCAGTAGTTTTTTCATAATTACTTCCATATTGAATAGGGATTTTAATTTCGTCCCACAAAAAAGGGAAATCACCCGAATAATTAAATACAGGTTCTTTAAAAATAAAACTATTGGCTATCAGAACAATCCGGCCATTGTATAAATCACCATCCACCCACTGACCGGTTTCCATAATTGTGGTACGTAATACTCCGATATCCATTACATCCCCTTTAATGCCACCTAATTGAACCCGGTCGCCGGGTTTATAAAAATTACCAAACATGATAGCTAACCAGCCTGCAAATGAGGCGATAACTTCCTGCAATGCAAATGCTATTCCTGCACCGGCAACTCCGAGTGCAACGGTTAATCCACCCAGTTTATCACTGTAAACAACTGTGATTAAGACAATGGAAAACAAATAACCAATGAAACTGCCGAATTTCTTCGCCCGGTATCGGTTGTCATTGTCCTTTATCTTTAAAATGAGGCTTCTCTGAATTGTTTTAATTATGAGCCAGATAATTGCAATACCAATAAATATGGTAACAATTTTACCTACTGTTGGATCAAAGAGAAATTTCTGTATCTGCTCTTCCATTATCAGATTGAATTAATGTATTTTAACGTTTGCTGTTATTGTATGCTTACTTTTTATTATCATACAATAGTACTTATTACTTTGCACTCATGTGGGCTAATCTTCTAAAGGAACGCCGCAATGATTACAATATGAAGCATCTGCTTTATTATCGGATTTACAATTTGGGCATTTCAGGGTTGCATTGGCTGATCTTGCAATTTCAAAAGTAATAATTCCGGTTGGTACGGCAATAATAGCATAACCGGTTATCATAGCAATTGATGAGATAAACTTACCCAAAACCGTTAGCGGCACCATGTCGCCATACCCAACTGTGGTAACCGTAACAACAGCCCAATACATGCTCTGTGGAATACTTGTAAAGCCTACCTTGCCTCCTTCAACAACATACATCAATGTACCTAAAAAGGTAACTATAGCTATTACTGAAAGCAGGAAAATACTGATTTTGTATAAACTTGATTTTAGCGCATGGAGTAATATTTGGGCTTCCGAAACAAACCTTACCAGCTTCAGTACCCTGAAAACCCTCAGCAATCTGAAAATACGTAGTACCAATAGATACTGGTATCCCGTAACAAACAAACGCATATAAGTTGGGAAAATTGAAAGAAAATCTATAAATCCCCAAAAACTAAAAATGTACCTGATTGGTTTTGGACTAATCCATATTCGGGCAACATATTCAATTGTAAAAATGATTGTAAAACACCATTCGAGCCAGAAAAACAGATTTGTGTATTTTTTCCCATATTCAGGGATGCTTTCGAGCATTACTACAATTACGCTGAATAAAATTACCCAAAGTAACGCCACATCAAATCGTTTGCCGGCAGGGGTGTTAGTCCTAAAAACGATTTCATACAATCGCCTTCTGATATTCATGGTTACTTGTATTAGGTTGTTGATATAAGTGAAAAAAGTAAGCGTGTATTAACATTGAGGTTAATTGGCATAAGAGTTATTCCCGAAAATGGGGTATGGTCTGACCGGGAAATCCTGCTTCGTTAATTCACTGAGTATTACATAATCAGTCGTACACCACCAAGTTCAGCTACTTTATATGAGAAACGATCACCCGGGGAACCAATGAACATAAAGTTTTTAGGGATAGCCCATTTAAGTGAAAGTTCTTCAATAATTTCAGGGCCGAAAATGCCTTCAATTTCAATAAACTCGATGGCTATTTCAGGATAAGCCCGGTCGAGTACTTCGATATCAACCTGGAGAGATGCATTTGATTCACCTGCCTTTTTAATGTTTACAATTTTAAGTTTACGTGTGGTTTCGTTGTCTTCAACATATTGCATAACCCGGTTTAATATAGCTACATTATCGCCTTTGGTAAAAAATACAAATTCCTGTGAATTGATTTTCGAATGCAGTTGCAGCAAATAGTGGTTGCTAACAAGGATCATTTTACGTAAAGGCTTGTATAAATATTCCAGGGTTTCAATCATCAGTTTTACGATAAATGATCTGTTAAGCATGAGTATGATAAACAACAGGGTTGGTAAAAGGTATTTTATAAAAGTAAAAAAGGAATCAATGTTCAAACGCATATTCCCGATAAATGCAACCACAATCAACATAATTGCGATAACTACAATAGCACCATTGGCTCTTACCGGTCGCGGGAGCTTTTTGCGTTTCAGTTTCAGCAATAAATTCCCTATTCCAAATAAAGCCATAACTGTTAGAAACGAAAAAGTATAAACTCCTGCCAATGCCTGAAGGTTTCCTTTTGTAACAAATAATATGGAAACACACAAAATGAAAAATGAAATGATAATACGGTAGTTGGCACCTCGTTTGTTCTTATGAAGGAAAAAATTAGGAAGAATACGATCGAGGGTAATACGTTCAAGTAGCCCTGACACCCCGACAAATGAAGTAAGCACAGCTCCGCACAATACCAGCACTGCATCCACCGAAATAAGAAAAGCCAGCCATGCACCCCCGGTTGTTTGTCCCAGGTAAGCCAACAGCGACTCCTGGTGCTCGCCCACACTGGCAAGCGGTATAATACAAATGAGTAACAGCGCTAAAAGCGGGTTGAAAAAACTTACAACAGCCCACATGTTTCGCAGTGTTTTTGGGAAAACGCCGTCCTGTTGTTCCTCAACAAAATTGGCTGAGCTTTCGAAACCTGAAATTCCAAGCATTGCCACAGAGAATCCCAGGAAAAGGGCATAGATGATACTGCCGGTTTTCACAGGCATATGCCAGTTAATATGAAATGTGTCAAGTCCGTTTGAAAAAAGAAACCATGCAGAGGCCAATACCAATATGGTAAGTGTGACTAAATGAATGATAAAAATTATAACGGCCACAAAGGCTGATTCTCCGATTCCTAAAATGGCCAGACCCGTAAATGCCAGTAATACAATTATCGTGGCAAGAGTTATATTGAGATATGGAAAAATTCCCTGTAGGTAATGCATCGCTTCACTGCCTGAGATTACTGCCGTAGCCATATACGACAATATGGTAAGCGTTGCGGCAAAGGAAGCCAGCCTTTTTGTTGAAGTATTTAATAATGCATTATAAGCTCCGCCGTTAAGAGGAAGAGCGCCAACAACCTCGCTGTATATCTTACGGAAAAAATATAAAACCATGGCCACAATCAGTAGCGAAATCCATGCAAACTGGCCCGCATACATAATTGTTAACGCCGATACATACAAACACGATGAACTTATATCATTACCACAAATGGCAGTCGACTGCAATTCGTTCAGTTTTTTATGAATTATTGTCTTCATTATTTAGTTTTATTGTCGTCCATATTTTTTTGAACGCTGATGTTTAATGTTGGAGGAACATCATCTTTACTTAAATAACCGGCCGGAATGGTAATCATGTTTCCATCGCGTTCAGCTCTGTAATGTGGCGACATAATCTCAATACCTCTTTCATTGCAAACATCCTGAATATTCTGGTGCAGCTCGGAATATATAGTTGCCTGCTTGTTAGCTTCATTTATATAGGCATTTACCTGGTACGACACATAAAAGTCATCGAGGCTGGTTTGCAGCACGAAGGGAGCAGGTTTCTCTAAAACCAATCCGGTTTTCGACGCTGCATCAATCAAAGCCTGGTGCATATCCCTCCAAGGTATATCGTACCCTATGGTAACAGTTGTGTGAATGATCAATCCTTTTTTAGGAGCATCACTGCTGTAATTGATGGTATGACTGCTCATTACAGAAGAATTGGGTATTGAAATAATTTCGTTTTTAATTGTTCTGACACGTGTAACCAGCAATGATTTTTCGATTACATCTCCAACTACATCTCCAATTTTTACCCTATCCCCAATTTTAAATAACCTCATATAGGTCAATACTAATCCAGCAATAATATTTGAAAGAGATCCTGCTGAACCAAAAGTAAAAAGGAATCCTAAAAATACAGATACGCCTCTGAATACAGGCGAATCGCTTCCCGGCAAATAAGGGAAAATAACCACAATCTCAAAAGCTATTACCATTACACGAATGATTTGGTAGGTAGGATTGGCCCAGTCAGGATAAAACCCACGTAAACGCAATTTACCTCTTCCAATTTCGGTTTTCAGGAAATGCAAACCTTTGAATACATAATGAAAAACAAATATTATTACTAAGATTGTTATCAGGTTTGGCAGATAATGCCAAAGGCTAAGTGCAATTCCCTTAACCGGAGTTAATATGAATTCGTACAAGGTATTTGCAAAGTTCCGCGTCCAGGGGAACAGCCCAAATAATATAGGCAATGTGATGTAGATGATAAGTAATATTATAAACCACTTAATGATCGTATTGACCAACAGTAGTGCTTTCACCTGTCGTCCGGCATCAAATAATGTATAGTTTTTAATTACTATCCCCTTAATCAGCTTTCCTTGCTGCTGTTCAATTTTTAAGGCTGTCCAGAGGAATAGTTTCCGGGTATATACCAGTAAAGCACCAATGATAGCGATAACCAACAATGCAAGTGCGATACTTTTCAAAAGGCTTAAAACACTAGTCTGCGATTTATAATACATGATCGCATCACCAATTTTCTTTTTGTAATCGACGGCAAGTTCCCGCTTGGTTGTGTTATGCCAAAGCGCATCATTTTCGGTTACGCTTACAATTATTCTATCGTTGTAAGCAACGTCGATTGTTGTTTCAGATTCAATGAGTTTTAAGGAATCCGGTTTAAAACTAAAATCACTTTTTATTAGCGAAATCCTTTCGTGGATGGCATTAGCACGTTCCTTTGCTGAAAAACTTCCAAGTCTATTGTAGATCAAAAACAAAGTATCATCAAAAAAGCCTTCAACAGGATAGGCTATTGCTCCTTTCCTCAAAGAATCAATTTGGGCCTTTTTCTTCGCAAT
>CAJDUB010000035.1_pt1 | contig 23711 bp, 21 predicted proteins | sample 7390251 | NCBI WGS metagenome assembly CAJDUB01 (sample SAMEA7055665, study PRJEB34461) | soil metagenome | biome: terrestrial ecosystem; feature: Peninsula; material: soil | place: Antarctica | collected 2016
TTTCTGGTGTATCAAACAGCCTGGGGCGCGACTACTTCAATATGCCAAATACTAAAAGTGTAGAGTTCAGTCTTCAATTTTCGCTTTAATCCTTTATACGTGTTACCATGAAAACAACAAAATTTATTATACGATTTCCCCTGCTTCTGCTGATGGTATTCCTGATAAACAGTTGCGAGCTTGAAGAAACCAATATCAACCGTAACAGCCCGACTGAAGTTCCCCCTTCCGTTATGCTGCCTTTTGTGCAGGAAACTTATGCCAGGCTGAGTTGTTCCACGCCACAAGTAACCACAGGTATTTTTATGCAGTATTACCAGGGCGTTGATAACCATCCCATACAGGTTCAGCAATACATCCTCAATGAGGCGCTTTATGTCGACTGGGACTGGAATGATTATTACGATGGCCCCATGAACAACCTGAAAATAATGATTGATCTGGCTGAAAAGGACAAATCATATTATTATGCTGGAATTGGTAAAATCCTTTTGGCAAACTGTTTAGGCAATTTAACTTCATTATGGGGAGATGTGCCGTACAAAGAAGCCTTCAGTGGCTCCGTAAACCGCAACCCGGTATTTGACCCCCAACAAACGATTTATGAAGATATACAGACCCTGCTCGACGATGGAATAAGCGACTTGCAAACCGTTTATACGGGAATGAAACCGGCAGCCGATGATCTTATCTTCGGAGGCAATACTACCAAATGGATACAATCAGCCTATGCCCTGAAAGCGCGCTATTACATGCATCTTACAAAACGTGCTGCCGACCTGGGGTATAACCCTGCACAAAAAGCATTGGATGCAGCAGCCAATGCTATGAAATCCATTGATGGAGATATGATATATCATTTCGGATTTTCAGCATCCGAATACAACCCTTTTTACTCCTTTACCTTGCTGAATTACCTCCTGCCAAACCCTGGTTTTACAACACGTATGCTGCTGACGAATGATCCCAGGAGGTCATTTTACTATAAAAAGAAGTTTGGAGAAGCTACTCTTAATGGTTTGTATTTTACGTCGAGTAGTTCACCCGTTCTGCTGATTACCTATCACGAGCTTAAATTTATTGAAGCCGAAGCCCGTCTGCGCCTCAATGCAACTGACCCGGAAGCACAAACCGCCTTGCGGGATGCGGTGCGAGCCAACATTAACCGTATTACCGGTACTGCAACCACAGAGGCCACTATAACAAGTTTCGTAAATACCAATGCTGTGCTCACCGGGAACTTCGACAGCGATCTTTCAACTATCATAAACCAGAAATACGTTGCTTTATTTGCATCCATTGAATCATGGACGGATTTCAGGCGGACTGGATTTCCTCAACTGACTCCTAACGAGGGCGGTGACCAGGTTCAAAACCCCGGAGGCGCTATCCCCCGACGATTTGCCTACCCGCAAACCGAACGCCTTTATAACCAGAACTTCCCGGCTAAATTGCCTAACCTGCAGGATCGGTTTTGGTGGGATTTGTAAAATAATGTTAAATCCGAATTTCAGCTATTCTAAAAAGGCCGGTTTCTTAAAATACCGGCCTTTTTATTATGTCCTGAAACATCAGCCAATAAAGCATTAAAAAACTTAAATCTTTTAATTTTCTATCCTGCAAACGATTGCGTAAAAATGTATATGGTTTATATGGATTCTTTTCTTATATCTTTGCGAAATCAAATTCCTCAACCCATGAAAAAATTTCCACTTCTTATTTTCGGTTTACTCTTTCTCAGAACCGCTTTCCCACAGGTTACAATTGATCACATGGAGCCACCTAACTGGTGGGCCAACATGAAAGACAATTCTCTTCAATTGATGATCCATGGTACTGATATCGGTAAAACCAAAGCCTTCATCGATTACAAAGGGGTTAAAGTAAAGAGTTCCACCAGTACAGGCAAGGATTATTTGTTTGTCGATCTCTCAATATACAACAGTGCAAAACCAGGTACAATAATAATCAATTTCAAAGAAAATGAAAAGGACAGCACTTTAATCAGTTATAAATATGAGCTGAAAGCCCGGACAAAAGAATCAGCCAAACGTCAGGGTTTCAATACTTCGGATATGATGTACCTCATTATGCCCGACCGTTTTGCCAATAGCGATCCGGGGAATGATGATATGCCGGGTATGCTCGAAAAAGCGGATCGCTCGAATCCGAATGGCCGTCATGGCGGCGATATTAAAGGAATAAGTGATCACCTCGATTATCTGCAGAAGCTGGGCGTTACAACCATCTGGTGCACACCATTGCTCGAAAACAATATGCCTGCAGCTTCTTACCATGGCTATGCAGTCACTGATTTATATAAAGTGGATCCTCGTTTCGGCACCAACGACAGCTATCGCGAAATGGTAGATGCTGCACATAAAAAAGGTATAAAAGTCGTTATGGATATTGTTTTTAATCATTTCGGTACCAATTCGTACTGGATGAAAGATCTTCCACAAAAGGACTGGATGCACGAATGGCCTGAATATACACGTTCTAATTTTCGTGGAACTGTTATTTCGGATCCATACCGCTCGCAGTATGACGAAAAGAAAATGTCGGACGGATGGTTCGATACAAGCATGGCCGATTTCAATCAGAAAAATCCATATGTTGCCAAATACCTGATTCAAAATAGCATCTGGTGGATTGAATTTGCCGGTCTTGATGGATTACGCCAGGATACATATCCTTATTCTGACAAAGATTTTATGGCCGATTGGATGAAAGCACTGCGATCGGAATATCCTAACCTGAATGTTGTTGGCGAAGTTTGGCTAAACTATCCTCCGTTGGTTGCATATTGGCTGGATAACAAAACCAACAAAGACGGATATCGATCACATCTGACCAATGTTTTCGACTTTCCGCTGATGGGTGCTATTCAGAAAGCCTTTACCGAAAACGAAGGATGGGATACAGGGTTGGCTCGTTTGTACGAAATTCTTGCCCAGGATTTCCTCTACAGTGATCCTTCGAAACTGATCACTTTTGCCGACAACCATGATATTGAACGCATGTACCCGGTATTGAAAACTGTGGATAATATGAAAATGGCATTGGCTTTTATTGCCACAACGCGTGGATTTCCAATGATATATTATGGAACCGAAGCGCTCAGTGACCGTGGAAATTTGCAGGGCGATGCCGGTAAACGGAAAGATTTTCCCGGCGGATGGCAGGGCGACCAGGTAAATATGTTTACCCGCGAAAACCTGAACAGCGACCAGAAAGATATCCTTGATTATATGACAACACTTTTCAATTGGCGCAAGGGAAATAAAACTGTTCAGGATGGTAAACTCACACATTATCTCCCCGAAGACGGTATTTATGTTTATTTCCGGACGTTGGAAAAAGAAAAAAAATCCATAATGATAATTGTAAATAATAATGATAAATATTTGAAAACAGTTGCTACTGATCGTTATGCTGAAAACCTGAATGGTTTCAAAACCGGTAAAGATGTACTTACAGGAAGCCAGGTTAAAGACCTGAGTAAAATAGAAGTAGCTGCAAAAAGTGTTAAAATTATTGAATTATCAACTAAATAGCTGTAAGAGTGATAAGTGAATAGAGAAAAGACAACCACCATTTAGCAATGGCACAAACAGGAACTAACTTTAGGATTAGAAATACATTGAAATAAGTTGAAATACATTGAAATAATAGAACTCATATATTGCTGTATTTCAGTTAATAGCATTCTTGTTAGATGAAAGTGAAAAGTGAAAAGAGAATGGCACAAATAGGAAGTAACTTGAAATAACTTGAAATAACTTGAAATAAATAGAAATAATTTTACGTCAAATCTAGAAGGCTAATACCAGGCACAAATTATATTCATAGGTTTCTCCCCCACGGGGATGCCCAAAGTGCAGAGGGGTTAAAAACTGAAAGGGCAACTATCATTTTAATATGTGACAAATTGAAACAACATGAAATACCTATCAGACAATCAATTGATAGCATACATGCTATATGAAAATGAAGGCCTCTTTTAATTTGGTTCCTGGAATTTGAAACCTGGAATTTGAGTCTTGAAATTTGAGCCTTGGAATTTAATACCTGGGATTTGAAAACCCGAACTCAGATGGAATATTCAGTAATACATAAGCTTGCTTGTGAAGAATAACTTCAGTCTACCGACTTCGGTCTTCCAGCCTTTTCACCATCAAAAATAAACTACAAAATGATAAATAGAAATCGTTTTTTGGGAATCATTTTGCTCCTGTTTGCTTGCCAGACAGCTTTTGCCCAACTCATCTGGCTTAAGCCGGAAAGCCCGTCAGTTACCGATACGGTCTCCTTGTATTTTAATGCTGCCGAAGGGAATAAAGCTTTGCTCGATTATACGGGTGATGTTTATCTGCACACAGGAGTAATCACAAATAAAAGCCTCGATGGACACGACTGGAAATATCCTGTCGGTAACTGGGGAAATGATGATAAAAGAGTATTGATGAAACGCGAAGGCAAAAATCTGTATACGTTTCGTTTTATTATTAAGCCATTTTATAATCTGAAACCGGAAGATGTTGTCAATCAGTTGGTATTTGTTTTCAGGAATGGAGATGGAAGTATTGTCGGGAAAACAAAGGACAACGAGGATATCATTATTCCGGTAAACGGGTATAAACCAAAAGTGCAGGAAACAACCGGAGGAAATCGCGTATTACGTAAACTATCACATATACAACAACTGACTTCATCGTGGGATATTTATACCGATAATGGAATGATTTCAGTGAAACCTTATAATGAAAGTTTGATTGAAGTAACGTTTTTCCCTGATGGAACCTCGAAAGCCGATTCATCAAGTTCAGTGATTATGAAACCGGGAAAGGTTTCACTTACATCAAGGCAGGTTCCAACAGGGTATATATTAAACTGCGGACAAATGACAATCACCGCAAACGCTAACCCCTTTTATCTGACCTACATTTATAAAGGAGATACACTCCTGAGTGAAGAAAGCGGTTTTTTCAATAAACCCGGTAATTCCGGTGTGCGGCTTGCCCTCAAACAAGGCGAAAAAGTATATGGCACCGGCGAAAGAGCCTTGCCAATGGACCGACGTGGTAAAAAGTTTCAGTTATATAACAGGCCTTCGTATGGCTACGAAATGGGAGCAGCCCAGCTTAATTACTCAGTTCCGATGACCATTTCGTCGCGGAAATACGCTATACTTTTTGATAATCCGCAGAAAGGAACAGTGGATATTGGTAACACCGAAGCTTCGGTTACCGAATGGGATGCCATTGGTGGAACCGCCCGATATTATGTAATTGCAGGCAGTACTTTCCCCGAAATTTCCGACTCATACACACAACTTACCGGCCGTCAACCCTTGCCGCCACGCTGGGCCCTGGGCAACCTGCAAAGCCGCATGGCCTACCGAAATCAAAAAGAAACCGACAGCATTGTTACGCTGATGCAGAAAAGGAATTTCCCTATGGATGCCATTATTATTGACTTTTACTGGTTCGGAGACAGCATTCAGGGACACCTTGGTAACCTCGACTGGTACAAAAAAGCCTGGCCCGACCCGGCCGGAATGGTAGCAAAATTCAGAAAGGAAGGCGTGAAAACTATCCTGATTACCGAGCCATATGTTATCGATACTGTCGCTAATTATAAAGATGCAGCGGCCAAAGGTGTTTTTGTAACGGACAGCCTGGGTAAGACTTATGTCGACAAACAGTTTTATTTCGGCGCCGGCAGCCTGATCGACATTTTCAAACCCGTAGCCCGCGACTGGTTCTGGTCGAAATACAAAAAGCAGATTGATATAGGGGTTGCTGCCTGGTGGGGCGACCTGGGTGAGCCCGAAAGCCATCCTTCCGATATCAGGCATGTAAATGGCACGGCCGATCAGGTTCATAATATTTACGGTCATTACTGGGACAAAATGTTGTTCGATAAATATGCCGAATACTATCCTAATACGCGCCTGTTTCATTTGCAGCGTTCCGGATTCGCCGGCTCGCAGCGCTATGCCGCTTATCCCTGGACTGGCGATGTATCGCGCAGCTGGAGTGGTTTGCAGGCACAGCTCCCATTGTTGCTCACTATGGGAATGAATGGACTTGGTTATATTCATTCTGATGCCGGCGGTTTTGCACAAGGCGTTAAAGATGATGAACTTTATACACGCTGGCTTCAATTTGCGGTATTTACGCCTATCCTCAGGCCTCACGGATCTGTAATTCCCAGCGAACCGGTTTTCTGGAGCGAAAAAACACAGGAAATCGTAAGGACATACATGAAGATGCGTTACGCCATGCTTCCTTACAATTATTCGCTTGCATACCAAAATGCAACAACCGGGTCACCACTGATGCAGCCGCTTTTTTACATTTACTCAAATGATACGGCTGCTTGCCGGGTAGAAGACGAATATATGTGGGGTGATAATTTACTTGTTGCACCTGTTATAAAACCTGGACTTACAAGCCGAAGTATTTATCTGCCGGAAGGCAAATGGTACGATTTCCATTCGGGGATTGAATATGCCGGAAATAAAAGGATTGACTTCCCTTTAACTCTCGAAAATATCCCAATTTTTGTCAAAGAAGGTAGTTTTATTCCAATGGCGAAACCGGTAACTTCAACTGATTATTACAATCCTGGGGAGTATTTCGTGAAATATTATCCCTCAGGACAATCGTCGTTTATTCAATACGAAGACAATGGCCTCGACAGCAAATCGCTAAATGAAGGGAAATTTGAACTGATCACGTACAAAGGATCAACAGAGCCAGGGAAAACGATTGTCTCCATTTCAAAAACAGGAGACTGGGAAGGAATGCCTGTAAGCCGGTCAATGCATCTTGTAATAAGAATGGACCAGGTGCCCTCGAAAGTAATGGTAAACGGTAAAAAGGTGAAAATCAAAGCAAAGAAAAGAAAAGACACCGGATCCAAAACTTCCTGTAACTTTGATGAAAAATGGCTTCGCATCAACTTCTCCTGGGATGGGAAACCGATAGAGATCATGGTCTCTGACGTTGAAACCACATAAATAAAACCACATATGAAAAACCTAACCAAATCTTTTTTTATGCTTCTCTGCATATCCATACTGTTTAACGGATGCAAGACAAAACCTGTCGCTTCTGACATAAAAGCCAATTATCCCGATTGGGCTAAAAATGCTGTTATTTATGAAGTCAATGTCCGGCAATATACACCCGAAGGAACTTTTAAAGCCTTCGAAGTAAACCTTCCGCGCCTGAAGGAACTGGGTGTCGATATTCTTTGGTTTATGCCCATAAATCCGATCGGTATTGTTGACCGTAAAATTCCTGAAGGTTCAAAAACAAGCCTCGGAAGTTACTATTCAGTAAAAGACTATAAGGGTGTTAATCCTGAATTCGGATCCGAAGCTGATTTCAAGGAGCTGGTTAGCAAAGCTCACGAAATGGGGTTTAAAGTCCTTATCGATTGGGTTGCAAACCACTCATCCCGCGATAATGCCTGGATTACCGAACATCCTGAATGGTATGTATATGACAGCACCGGCAAAATCCTTGCCCCTTTCGACTGGACCGATGTTGCCAAGCTCAATTATGCTGATACAAATATGCGTTCCGCTATGATTGATGCCATGAAATACTGGGTAATCAACTGTGATATCGATGGTTTCCGCTGTGATGTGGCAGGCGAAGTACCTGTTGATTTCTGGGAGAAGGCAAGAGTAGAACTGGAAAATATTAAACCGATGTTTATGTTAGCCGAAAATGAAGACCATCCGGAACTTCTCAAAAAAGCTTTCGACGCTAATTACGGCTGGGGAATGTGCAATGACGTTTTTGTAAAAGTAGCCAAGGGAATAGATTCTGTTAACCGGATCACCCGCCAGGTGATAAAAGTAGATTCCATTTTGCCTAAAAATGCCATGCAGATGAATTTTATCACCAACCACGACGAGAATTCATGGAACGGAACAGCGCAGGAAAAATTTGGAGCAGGAGAAAATGCATTTGCAGTTCTTACCTATACGCTGCCGGGCATACCTTTAATTTACAGCGGACAGGAAGCTGGATTAAACAAACGGCTTAGATTTTTCACAAAGGATACTATCGATTGGACAAAGGCTGACTTTTCCCCGTTCTATAAAACGCTGGATGCGCTGAAACATTCAAACGAAGCCCTTTGGAATCCTCCTTATGGTGGTACATTCGAGAAAATTAAAAACACCGAACCTGCAAAAGTATTAAGCTTTATGCGGGTAAAAGGCGATGCAAAAGTGCTGGTAATTCTCAACTTATCTGCCACACCTGTTTCAGTTGCAGTTAAAGGTGATATTGTTAACGGAGATTATAAAGATGTTTTTGCAGGATCAGAAACCAAAGTCATAAAGAAAGAACCTATGAATATAGAAGCTTGGGGATACAAAGTGATGGAAGTAAAATAATTCCAAATTTTTATCAATTCAAAGTCCCATTTACTCAAAAAGTAGGTGGGACTTTTTAGTTGTGCAATTTCAAAATTAAGATCATGTAAATTCAAAATAAGATCATGTAAATTCAAAATTAAGATCATGTAAATTCAAAATTCGACTTTGCTTAAAGGCACTCAATCAGTTATAAAACAGCAATTTATACACTTATTTCGAAAACCTTGCCCTGCAACTGGTAAATCTAAAACCCTGGTTTATGCCGGTATGGAAAACCAGCAACTAAGTAATGAAAATTTGGTTTCGTGGTATGGGTTGGATTAATCATTTGGGAAACAAGGAAGGAAGAATTCAACTCAGAACCTTTGGGTTGGGACTTTTTAGTCGGGGCGCGACTTTGAGTCGAACTCTGACTAATAACAGGATCCCGGATTAACTCCCTAATTCCCAAAACCCCAGCCCTTTTTTATATCATTATTTATCATATCTTTGCAGCCTTTAAAAATTAGCATAATATTGCCTCCTGATGGGAACTAAATACACTGAATACAAACAACTTAGCTTAACACGTATCGGAAACGAAGTACTCGATTTCTGGAACGAGCATCATATTTTTGAGAAAAGCCTCGAAAACCGCAGCAAACATACGCCCTATATTTTTTACGAAGGACCTCCTTCAGCCAATGGCATGCCTGGCATTCACCATGTTATGGCCCGCGCCATCAAAGATATTTTCTGCCGTTACAAAACATTAAAAGGATATTTTGTTGAACGCAAAGCCGGTTGGGATACACACGGTTTACCTATCGAAATTGCCGTTGAAAAAACATTAGGAATCACCAAGGAAGACATCGGTAAAAAAATCAGTGTCGACGATTATAACAAAGCCTGTCGCAGCGAAGTAATGAAATACAAGGATCGCTGGGATGAACTTACCCTGAAAATCGGCTACTGGGTTGATCTTGATAATCCGTATATTACTTTCGAAAACACCTATATTGAAACCTGCTGGTACCTGCTGTCAGAACTTTACAAAAAAGGACTTCTTTACAAAGGATACACCATTCAGCCATATTCGCCTGCTGCCGGCACAGGTCTCAGTACCCACGAGCTGAACCAGCCCGGAAGCTACCGCAACGTAAAAGACAATACACTGGTTACCCAGTTTAAAGTCCGTAATGATACTGGCCATGCCCTTATTCCCACCCTTTTTGGGAACGATAAAACCGAGGTTTTTATCCTTGCCTGGACGACCACTCCATGGACTTTGCCTTCCAATACTGCCCTGGCCGTTGGAAAGCATATCGAATATGTACTTGTTAATACATTTAATCCTTACACTTACGAGCCAATTAAAGTAGTTGTCGGTAAGCCGCTTTTCGCAAAATATTTCCACGAAAAAAATGCTGAAATCCCCATGAGCGAATATGTTCCTGGCCAGAAAGCAATTCCTTTCGAGATACTTGCCACTTTCACCGGCGAACAACTTACCGGCCTACGTTACGAGCAGCTTTTACCATATGAGCAGCCTGAAATCGGTGATGCTTTTGTAGTAATTCCAGGCGATTTCGTTACTACCGAAGATGGTACCGGCATCGTCCACATCGCACCCAGCTTTGGTGCTGACGACTTTAAAGTAGGCAAACAATTTGGCATCGGATCGCTTACGCTGGTTGATAAAACCGGTCGCTTTGTGGATAGCATGGGTGAATTTGCCGGTCGTTTTGTAAAATCAGAATATGCACAGGACGGCGATCCCCAAAAGGACGAAAACGTAGATGTCGATATCATTGTAAAGCTTAAAAAAGAAAACAGGGCTTTTAAAACCGAGAAATACGAACACTCGTATCCGCATTGCTGGCGTACCGATAAACCTATACTTTACTATCCGCTTGACTCTTGGTTTATTAAAACCACCGCGCTGAAGGATCGCATGATCGAGCTCAACAAAACCATCAACTGGAAACCCGAATCAACCGGAACAGGAAACCATCAACTGGAAACCCGAATCAACCGGAACAGGACGTTTTGGCAATTGGCTCGAAAACCTTGTCGACTGGAACCTTTCGCGTTCACGCTATTGGGGAACTCCGCTTCCTATCTGGGTTAGCGAGGATCGCAGCGAAGAAATATGTATAGGCTCTATCGCCGAATTGCAGGCTGAAATTGAGAAATCAATCAAGGCAGAGTTTATGACATCCAACCCGTATTCAAACTTTGTTCCGGGAAACAATTCGAAAGAAAATTACAACTCATTCGATCTTCACCGTCCTTATGTGGATGATATTTTCCTGGTATCGCCAACCGGCAAAAAGATGATCCGTGAGGCCGATCTTATTGACGTTTGGTTTGATTCGGGTGCTGTACCTTATGCCCAGTTTCATTATCCTTTCGAGCAAAAGGACGGACAGCCGGAATATTTCCCTGCTGACTTGATTGCCGAAGGAGTTGATCAGACACGCGGATGGTTCTATACTCTACATGCCATTGCCTCGTTGGTGTTTGATTCGGTTGCATTTAAAAATGTAATTTCAAATGGGCTTGTGCTGGATAAAACCGGCAATAAAATGTCGAAAAAACTTGGCAATTCTGTTGATCCGTTCGCCACACTCGAAAAATACGGACCTGATGCCACACGCTGGTATATGATCACCAATTCGCAGCCCTGGGACAACCTGAAATTTGACTTGGAAGGTATCGCCGAAGTACAGCGCAAGTTTTTCGGGACGCTTTATAATACCTATAACTTTTTCGCGTTGTATGCCAACATCGACGGTTTCAGTTACGCAGAGAAAGAAATTCCTTTTGCCGAAAGACCCGAAATAGACCGATGGATACAGTCGGAACTCAACAGCCTGATTTTAAATGTGGACGAAGCTTTTGCCGATTACGAACCCACACGTGCAGGCCGGCTGATCACTGATTTTGTAAATGAACATCTCAGCAACTGGTATGTACGCTTGTCGCGCCGCCGTTTTTGGAAAGGAGATTACTCCGGCGATAAAATTTCAGCGTACCAGACTTTGTACCGCTGTCTGGAAGTTATTTCTAAATTAGCTTCACCTATTGCACCGTTCTTTATGGACAGGCTGTTTATCGACCTTAACCAGGTTTCGGGTTTAGATAAAAGCGAATCAGTTCATCTTACCGATTTCCCTGTTGCCGACAAAAGCAAAATAGACAAGCAACTGGAAGAGCGTATGGAACTGGCTCAACAGGTTTCGAGCATGGTACTTAGCTTGCGCAAAAAAACAAACCTACGCGTACGTCAGCCTTTGCAAAAAATCCTGATTCCTGTGTCAAGTGAGCAAATCAGGGAACAGCTTGATAAAGTGAGTTCCCTTATACTGAGCGAAGTAAACGTGAAAGAACTGGCTTACCTGGATGAATCAGCCGGGTTCCTGGTTAAAAAAATTAAGCCGAACTTTAAAACTCTCGGTCCCCGTTACGGCAAACTCATGAAGGAACTTGCTATTGCTATTGGTAATTTCACACAGGAAGAAATAAGTAAAATTGAAACAGAAGGGCAGTATAGTATACAGATCGGAAGCGAAACCGTTGAAATGAATCTTGAAGATGTTGATATCATCACCGAGGACATTCCGGGATGGGTTGTTTCCAATCAGGGTACTCTTACGGTTGCCTTGGATATTACCGTTACCCAGAGCCTTTGGCAGGAAGGTATTGCCCGAGAGCTGGTAAACAGGATACAAAATATCCGCAAAGACCGTGGTTTTGATGTTACAGATAAAATAACTCTCGATTTGCAAAAAAATGATCAGATAGAGGAAGCGATCAGTAACTTTAATGATTATATTTGCTCAGAAACACTGGCCGAATCTCTTACTGTTTCGGACAGAATGTTGCATAATTCCGAAATGCTTGAACTAACTGATGAGATAAGTGTTGCTATTAAAATTGATAAAATATAAAACGTAATTACTAAAATTAACTGAATCATTTAATACCTGAACATATGAAAGCGGAAGACGTAAAAGACGAAAAAGGAAGAACCCATTACTCTGATGAGGAATTGGCTGAGTTCCGCGAGCTAATTGTCGGCAAACTCGAAAAAGCTCGCCACGACATGGAATTGTTAACTGAAGCTTATACCAACAGTAACGATAACGATACTATGGATACTTCTCCTACTTTTAAAGTTCTGGAAGAAGGCTACCAGGTTATGTCGAAGGAAGAAAATGCACGTTTGGCCGGCCGGCAGGAAAAATTTATCCAGAGCCTCGAAAATGCATTGGTTCGTATCGAGAATAAGACCTATGGCATTTGTCGTGAAACAGGTAAACTGATTTCAAAAGAGCGGCTTCGCAGTGTTCCTCATGCTACACTGAGCATGGAAGCCAAAAGTATACAGTGCTGAAGAAATCATTTTTAATCGTTTTTATCGTCCTGTTCTTCGATCAGGCTTTAAAATTTTGGATTAAAACTAACATGACCCTGGGACAGGAGTTTCATATGGTCGGCAATTGGTTCATAATCCACTTTACCGAGAATAACGGCATGGCCTTCGGACTTCAGTTCGCCGGAGGATACGGTAAACTTGCACTGAGTTTGTTCCGCATTTTTGCAGTCGGCTTTTTAGTCTGGTACATATATCGATTGTCCAGGTCAAAAACAGGATTCGGAGTTATTTTCTGCTTTTCCCTGATCCTGGCAGGAGCGTTGGGTAATATTTTTGATAGCGCCCTGTATGGTAAACTGTTCAGCGAAAGTACCTATTTTGATGTGGCTCGCTTTTTACCTGCTGAGGGCGGATACAGTACTTTCCTGCATGGCAAGGTGGTGGATATGTTCTATTTCCCGATATTCGAAGGGAATTATCCTCAATGGCTGCCATTGCTTGGTGGCGATCATTTTATCTTTTTCCGCCCGGTTTTCAATGTGGCCGATTCAGCAATCACCACCGGGGTATTAAGTTTATTGATCTTTGAGCGAAAGTTCTTTCAATCGCAAAATGAAAATAATGACGAGAAAACAGAGGATGCAAAAGAAGATGTTTTCACAGAACCCTCCGATGAAACCCTCCCTGCTGATAAATAATATAAAAGCTGCCCACTATTCATCAGAAAGTATGCTGAACTTTACAATTTGTTTTTAAATTTGTGCATTAATTCAATTCAATATGGTTCAAGAAATAATCGGTAAAATTTCACAGATCATCGGCCCTGTTATCGACGTAGTTTTCGACGAAAATACTCCGCTTCCTAATATTTATGATGCTTTGGAAGTTACAAACGAACAGGGAACTGTAATCGTTTTGGAATGTCAGCAGGATATCGGCGAAAATACCATTCGTACCGTGGCTATGGATTCAACTGATGGTTTGAGCCGTGGTATGCAGGTTTTATCAACTGGAATTACCATTTCGATGCCTGTCGGCGATGCCATTAAAGGTCGTTTATTTAATGTAATAGGAGATGCCATTGATGGAATGACGTCTGTTTCACGCGATAGAGTGATGAGTATTCATCGCGATCCTCCAAAATTCGAAAACCTTTCTACATCCAAAGAAGTACTTTATACAGGCATTAAAGTTATTGACCTGATTGAGCCGTATTCAAAAGGAGGTAAAATTGGTTTGTTTGGTGGTGCAGGCGTGGGTAAAACGGTTATTATCCAGGAGCTGATTAATAATATCGCCAAGCAATACAAGGGATTTTCGGTTTTCGCCGGCGTAGGTGAACGCACCCGTGAAGGAAATGATCTGCTGCGTGAAATGATTGAAGCCGGTTTAGTGAATTATGGCGATGAGTTTAAAAAGAGTATGGAAGAAGGAGGATGGGATTTGTCGAAAGTAGATTTAAAAGAGTTGGAGAAATCGCTTTTAACTATGGTTTTCGGACAGATGAATGAACCGCCGGGAGCTCGTGCACGTGTTGCTCTGTCAGGTCTTACCGTTGCTGAATATTTCCGCGATGGCGACGAACAAAGCGGAGGTAATGATATTCTGTTCTTTATCGATAATATTTTCCGGTTTACACAAGCAGGTTCCGAAGTATCCGCATTGCTCGGACGTATGCCATCAGCTGTTGGTTACCAGCCAACATTGGCTACTGAAATGGGTATGATGCAGGAACGAATCACCTCAACAAAACGTGGTTCTATAACTTCGGTTCAGGCAGTATATGTACCTGCCGATGACCTTACCGACCCGGCTCCTGCCACAACTTTTGCCCACCTCGATGCCACAACAGTTTTGAACCGTAAAATTTCGGAACAGGGAATTTATCCGGCTGTTGATCCGCTTGAGTCAACATCCCGAATCCTGAGTCCGGATATAGTTGGCGAAGAACATTATAACACTGCCATGCGCGTAAAGGAAATCCTCCAGCGCTACAAGGAATTGCAGGATATTATTGCTATCCTTGGTATGGACGAACTTTCTGACGAAGATAAACAGGTAGTTCAACGTGCACGCCGTGTGGCCCGTTTCCTTTCGCAGCCATTCTTTGTTGCTACACAGTTTACCGGCATTCCCGGGGCTTTTGTATCCATCGAAGATACCATTAAAGGATTTAAAATGATCCTGGATGGCGAAGTGGACCAATATCCTGAATCAGCTTTCAATATGGTTGGTACCATTGAAGAAGCGATTGAAAAAGGGAAGAAAATGATTGCAGAGAATTAGTCGGAAGACGGATCCCGATAGCTATCGGGACCGAAGACAGAAGTTCGGATTTATCCCAAACCCCTAAAGCCAAAGCCCCAAAGCCTTTTAAAAAATGAAGATAGACATTGTAACACCCGATAACCTTATTTATGAAGGTGAAATTTCACTGGCCCAGTTTCCGGGTCTCGATGGTTCGTTCGAAGTATTGAATAACCATGCACCTATGATTGCGGCTTTGAAAAGTGGGAAGATAAAAGTAATTGATTCAAAAAGGGCTACTTTATTCTTCGAAATCAAAGGCGGTGTTGTGGAGATATTGAAAAATAATATACAAGTGCTTGCCGAATAAAATCAAGGAAATATAATTGTTGAAAACGGAGGGCTTTGGTCCTCTTTTTTTTTGAAAAATAGATGGATCAACTTTAGCAACAGGATATTTTCACAAAATGGTGCCATTTACAGAATGAGTAAAATTTGAGTATGGCCTGTTTTCGGTGCCGGGGCATATCTAATTTTGAATGGATTAACCTACTGTATATGAGCAAAATTATTTCCAAAATCAATAAGTATAAAGTGCTGCTTTGATTATTATATGCTTTTGTAATAAAAAAATTAAATATAAAAAGATGTGTACGTCTTTTTATGATAATTGTGTCGTATCTTTGTGATTGAATTTAAAAACAAATGCTATGACCATAACACCAGATTCGATTGTAGAAGATGTTGTAAAATATAATTTTAAAACAGCTCCATTATTTCAGGCGAATAACATTGATTATTGTTGCAACGGGAACAAAGCTATTTCCGATGCTTGCAAGGAAGCCGGAATTGATACCAACCTATTCATCCAACAGATTGAAAAAGTAGTAACTCAAAATGATCCGGATATTGCCACACTAAATAATCTCGGGTTGGGCGGACTCATCAGCTATATTGTTAAAAGACACCATGCGTATGTTAACAAAAGTATTCCGATCCTGAAAAAGAACCTTGAGAAAGTATGCCAGGTTCACGGTGAGCATCATCCTGAGCTTTTCGAAATAAAGGAACTTTTTATTGGTAGTGCGGGCGACTTAACCAAACACATGATGAAAGAGGAAATTGTGCTGTTCCCGTTTATTGAGCGGCTCGAAGCTTCGAAAAAAGCAAACTCCCCATTGCCTAAATCACAATTTGGATCGGTATCAAATCCAATACGCAATATGGTTGCCGACCATCAGAATGAAGGCGAACGATTCAAAGAAATAGCAAGACTTTCGGATAATTACCAGCCTCCTGATGATGCCTGCACAACCTATGAAGTGACCTTTAAATTACTCAAGGATTTTGAGGATGATTTTAATTGCCATATTCGCTTGGAAAACAACATTTTGTTTCCAAAAGCTATTGATCTCGAAAACCGATAAAAGTGAAAGGTATGAAAACTTCAGTAAAACCCGAGGTAGTTGTTTTCCAAACAGGAGAATCAATAAAAGTGTTACAAGTAACCGGAAAGAGCGAAATGATAATGCCAATGCATTATAGTACCATGGAAGCTGTAATAATAGTGCTGGCTGGTAGTGCAATACTTGAAATGGAGCATAAGAAATATTTGTTTCAGGAAGGAAATTCTTTTGTTATTCCTGCCCTTCAGAAGCATACTCTTTCACTTAAAGCGGATTTTAAAGCCCTGGTGATAATGCCACACGATTCCAGGATTGAATTCGCCGATTAACTGAACTTACAAATCACAACAATTATTGCTATGATTGGGAAAACAACCGAATATGCCATCAGGGCGCTGGTTTATGTGTACCTTAAAAACCAGGAAGATAAAAGGCCAGGGTTTAAGGAAATCGCTAAAAATATAAATTCGCCCGAACAATTTACAGCTAAAGTATTACAGACCTTAGCCCGGGAAGAAGTAATTTTATCATCGAAAGGAAGAGGTGGCGGATTCTTCTTTAAAGATTCGGATATTCCACTCACTTTGTACAAAGTAATAAGTGTAATTGAAGGCGAAAAGTTCTTTTCCAAATGTGGATTCGGGTTGGACCGATGTGATTGCGAAAACCCATGTCCTCTTCATGAAGACTATTCTCCTGTTAGAGAAAGCTTTTTAAAATTAGTTACGAAACTAACGATACAATCACTTGCACACAAAGTAAATCATCATGAAGCTGTACTATCAAGGGTTTAACTAAATGCTTCTTAAAAATAATTGAAATCATATGAGGTCTGTGGCTCTCAAAAAAAGGATAAAGAAATCATTAATTGCAAATTGTTCATTGAAATAAAATTTGAAATTTTTAAGGACGAATTAAAGGAATTATTCATAGTGCTAAATACTAATTATCATGGCAATAAAAAAAGTATGGGTCGAAGACGGATGCACTTCCTGTGGACTATGTGTTGATATATGTCCCGAAGTCTTCGAAATGGAAGACACAGCCACTGTTATCGAAGGAGTAAACTTCGATGATTATGAAGCGCAAATAAAAGATGCGTCCGAAAGCTGCCCGGCTGATGTTATAAGATATGAATAAAACTAAGTCTGGTGCTACTTCATGAAAAAGCCTCAATTTCAGGCTAAACTTTTCATGGGCTATAATGGATCATCACTGGTAAAATCACGTAATCATGTATAAAGAATATAGTCCAATAGATCCGGATTATTACGAAATAATAGAAAAGGAAATATCTAAAAAAGGTATTTCGGTAGTAAATTATTTCGGGTCGGACAATGAAATAGAAGATGCCAAAGGAAATCTAAAAGAGGTACTTTTTATAAAACACTATGAATCATTTTTAGTGTTTGAAACAGGCGAGCAAGTGAGGCTCGACCGGCTTATTACCCTCAATGGTATACCTGGTCCTGCTTACGATGAATATGACGGCTATGCACTGGCATGCCTCGATTGCAGTGCGGGAATGGAATAATCTGATAGCTAAGATTGCTCCCAAAGCCTGTATTTTTGATGAAGATGCTAAAAGCCGTCATGTTGTCGAAGTGTCTATGTTCCCGTTCAATGCTTTAAAAATAGGACATACGCAATCAGAATACTGTAAAATTTGATAGACATGGTCAATTTTAATGAAAGGAATCATTATGAAAACATTTAATAATCAGGAAATAGCAAAATACTTAGCGGAAAATCTGAAAAACTGGGTATTTGAAGAAGACATGATAAAAAGAGATTTTAAATTTGAAAATTTCGTTGAAGCATTCTCTTTTATCACTTCAGTAGCATTGGAAGCAGAAAAAATGGATCATCATCCTGAATGGAATAATGTGTATAACCGGGTATCAATAGCTTTAAATACGCATTCAGCTGGCGGTATAACTCAGCAGGATTTCGATCTGGCAACCAAAATTGACAATATTCACAAAAAGTATCAATAATAATTATCTCAGCTGAATATTATTTACGATGGCTTAAGAGTTTGGTGACTAAAGATTTAAGTCAGCATTTTCTTAGTATCAACTTTCCTGAAATATTTAACTTTCCAGAGTGATTGCGTTTTTAGCAACTCCCAGGTTGGCTAAATATTTCAGCACTTAATCCATCAGTGGTGGCGGGCCACAGACATAAAAAATCTTACTGAAATCATGGATAGCAGCACTCAGGTAAGCTTCACCAATTCGCCCGAAATGATACCCTTCGAACAACTGAATACCCTTCCGGTTTTTCAATCTGAAATCTTTTAACATCGTGGGTCACTTACACGATTATGATGATTTTAACTACATGCTCTTCCAATACATATATTGCTTTGATTATTAAACTAATTCAATATCAAATTGTTTATATTAGTATAACAAATGTCAATACTTACTGACGAATTTTTATATGTAGGTTTTTATTGATGAGCAGTCTCAAACTTAATTGAAAATACCATGAAAAACAATCCATTAATTCAACTGGAAAAATTAGGCCAGTCCGTATGGCTGGATTCTATAAGCCGCAACCTGATTAAAACTGGTAATCTCCGGAAGTTGATCGAAGATGATGGATTAAGTGGAATAACTTCGAATCCTTCAATTTTTTATAAGGCTATTTCCGGGAGTACAGATTATGATATTGAAATCAGAACTTTGGCGATAGCCGGCAAAGAACCCAAATCTATTTATGAAGCTCTCTGTATAAAGGATTTACAAATGGCAGCCGATGAGTTTCTGCCCCGGTTTAAAAGTAGTGGTGGTAGTGATGGGTATATAAGCATGGAAGTAAATCCAAATCTTGCATATAATACCAAGGGTACAATAGAGGAGGCCCGTAGGTTATGGGTTGAACTTGATAGGCCAAATGTTTTGATTAAAGTTCCGGCAACAAAGGAAGGGTTGCCTGCCATTCAACAGCTTATAAGCGAGGGAATTAATGTTAATATTACCTTGCTGTTTGGATTGCCCCGTTACCGTCAGGTTGCCGAAGCTTACATTGCAGGTCTCCGGATGCTTGCCGAAAAAGGGAAATCTTTAAGCAATGTATTTTCTGTAGCCAGTTTCTTTATAAGCCGCATTGCATCAGCCGTGGATCCAATTGAGGAGCAATTCCTTGCTTCTCATGGCGAGCAAGCTCATTTTGGTACCTATATTAAAGGACATGTTGCAATTTCGAGTGCACAACTTGCTTATAAAATGTATAAAGAAATATTTGAAAGCGAAGAGTTCAGGAAATTAGCCGATAAAGGCGCTCAGGCTCAAAAACTGTTATGGGCAAGTACCAGTGCCAAAAACCCGGAATACAGCGATATTAAATATATCGAATCACTTATTGGCGAAAATACAATAAATACAATTCCCCCTGATACTTTAAACGCCTATCGTGATCACGGGAAGCCCGAAGCCAGGATTGAACTTGATCTAAATCAGGCTGAATGGATAATGGATGAATTGCCTGAACTGGGCATCGAAATCGATAAAATTACACAGCAACTTGAAACCGAAGGGGTGGAAAAATTCATTAAACAATACGATATGATTATTGAATCCATAAAGAGAGTACTGGAAGATAAGTAATTATATCTATATTTAATTTTCGGATAATGAGTGGTAAGTTCAATTTAAAAAAGAATGTAACCTTTGGAGTATTCAATGGATGTAAAAAATCGCAATGGAAATTAAAAAAGCATATGTTCTAACTCTTGCAAAACATCAAATTATACTACAGCAGCAAATACCTCACATGAAATTACTTACAGAAATTATACATAATTTTACCGGTATAATATACCATTCAGGATATACTAAAAACGTTAAGGATTAATAATATGATTCCGGTCAAATTAAATGAAGTGAAGCACTTAATATTATTGCCAAATAGATCTGATTTTAAAAAACATTCATGTTAAAAAAAACAAAAATTATAGTTGTAGGTGGCGGATTTGGAGGGATACAATTAATTAAAAGATTAGATGAAAATCTGTTCGATGTTCTTTTAATAGACAAATTAAATCACCATCAATTTCAGCCCTTATTTTACCAGGTTGCCACCTCGCAGATCGAACCCGCAAACATATCATTCCCACTCAGAAATATCTTTAGCGGGAAAAAAAATGTTCAGATTCGGCTTGCTGAAGTAATACGCATTGAGGATAGTCAACTTAAAATAATCACAACTATCGGTGAATTTGAATATGATTATCTGATTATTGCAACCGGATGCAAAACCAATTATTATGGCAATAACAATATCAGGATTAATTCCTTTTCATTAAAAACCACCTGGGAGGCTATTGCAATTCGTAATCACATCTTACAAACATTCGAAACCATTATCTCCGCCAATGAAGAAGATCGGGAAAGTTTGCTGAATCTTATTATTGTAGGCGCAGGTCCCACAGGAGTTGAACTGGCGGGGGCATTTGCTGAAATTAAGAAAGATGTTTTACCAAAAGATTATAATGGTATCGACTTTTCAAAATTCAACATCATTTTGATTGAAGGAAGTAAGGATACCCTTAACAATATGAGTAATACAGCCAAAGCGGCTTCAAAAAAGTACTTATTGCAGATGGGTATTACAATTTACACCGAAATATTTGTCAAAGATTATGATGGAAAAATACTTACATTAAGTAATAGCGAACGCATAAAAACCAAAACTGTAATCTGGGCAGCCGGAGTTACAGGTAATATAATCGAAGGATTTGAAAAACCCCAGTTGGCTCCGGGTAACAGGCTCAGAGTTAACAGGTTCAACCAGGTTTTGGAAAGTGAGAATATTTTTGCCATTGGCGATATTGCCTGCATGGACACCCCAAAATATCCTTCCGGACATCCGCAGATTGCAAATGTTGCCATAACCCAGGCCAAACTCCTGTCAAAGAATTTGAAACGTATAATTGACGGGAAACATACGGTTGACTATGAATACCGTGACCTCGGAACAATGGCGACTATAGGCACACATAAAGCGGTGGTCGATTTACCATTCATTCAATTTAAAGGTTATTTTGCCTGGTTCATATGGATGTTTTTGCATTTAATGCTCATCCTGCGTGTTAAAAACAAACTTCTCATTTTTATTAACTGGGCCTGGGAATATTTTAGTAGAGACACATCACTCCGTTTAATTCTTACCCGGACAAACGAAAATAGCACTTCTTAAAATCAATAAGTTTAAAAGAATTATACCAATTAAAACAGCGGTTAATTAAGAGAAGCATTTAACTTAAAAGAGTAAAACTATCATCCGTAATGGCTGTTTGCTTACTGCTCAGGCCGGGCTTTTTTAACATTTGGATAAACGAAATCAACCAGAAAAAGCATAATCTGTTATTGTAATTCTATTTTCATCATTTATTCTAATTTCTAACCTACCTATTGCTGAGTCGATTTAACAGTAAAAATTAAGCTTTATATTTGCTTCAAACAATGGTAACAAAGAAATTGGTATCAGCGTTGACCACAAGTAGTTGAATATTGAACCATTAAATAACTTAGTTATGAAAAACATTTCCTTTCTGCTTTGTGTGTTCCTCCTCATTAACTTTTATGCATCAGCTCAAACACCGGTTAAAATAACCTTGCCGAATGGATGGAGCCTTTCGCCTGCCGGACATGGTTACTTATTGGGTGATCTTCCGTTAAATATGGCTGTAAGTCCATCGAATAAATTGATAGCGGTGACCAATAACGGACAAAGCACCCAAAGCATTCAATTAATTGATGCGCAGTCAGAAAAAATATTGGATAATACTACCATCGGGCGGAGTTGGGTAGGCTTAAAATTCAGTGTCGATGAAAAATTTCTGTTCGCTTCGGGTGGAAATGATAACTGGATTTTAAAATATGCAATTAAAAAGAAGAAGCTTTTGTTGGTGGATACTCTGATCTTGGGAGAAAAATGGCCGGTTAAAATTTCTCCTGCCGGGATTGATATCGATGATAAAAGAAACCTGCTTTATGTGGTTACCAAAGAAAATAATTCGCTGTACATAGTAGATATTGTCACAAAAAAAACCGTCGGGAGCTATCAATTAGGCGGAGAGGGATATACATGTTTGTTGTCGCCTGATAAAAAAGAATTATACATAAGTTGCTGGGGCTGCGACAAGTTGATCGTTTTCAACACTATAAACAGGTCTGTTGCTGATGAAATAAAGGTTGGAGACAATCCTAATGATATTTGTTTGTCAAAAAACGGGAAGTATTTATTCGTTGCCAACGCTAACGATAATTCGGTTTCGGTAATTAACACGGCATCAGAAAAAGTAATTGAAACCTTAACAAGTTCTCTTTATCCTGATTCGCCTCCGGGCTCAACCACAAATGGCGTGGCTCTTTCTCCCGACGAAAAAACCCTGTACATTGCCAATGCCGACAATAATTGTCTTGCCGTTTTTGATGTTTCCCAACCGGGAAGAAGTTTTTCAAAAGGCTTCATTCCTACGGGTTGGTACCCTACGTGTGTAAAAGCAATCGGCAAAAAGATTTTTGTTACCAATGGAAAGGGATTTTCGTCCTTCGCCAATCCCGATGGTCCAAATCCCACGTATGTTAAATCAAAAGTTGCTCATCATGAAGGGGATGCGGTTACCCGAAAATACAATCAGTATATCGCAGGTATGTTTATTGGAACCATGAGTATTATTGATGCCCCTGACAAAGACCGGTTAAGCACTTATACAAAAGAGGTGTATGCCAATACTCCTTACTCGAAAGAAAAAGAAACGGTTTCAGAAGGAATGGAAGGGAATCCGATCCCCCGTTTGGCTACAGAAACGTCACCAATAAAACATGTATTTTACATCATACAGGAAAACCGTACTTACGACCAGGTGCTTGGCGATGTTAAAAAAGGGAATGGCGATACAAGCCTTGTTTTGTTTGGGAAGCGCATCACACCTAATCATCATAAAATAGTTGAAGATTTTGTGTTGCTCGATAATTTTTATGTGGATGCCGAAGTAAGTGCCGATGGCCATGAGTGGTCAATGGGCGCTTATGCTACCGATTATTTGGAAAAAACCTGGCCCTCGAGCTATGGCGGCAGGGGTGGAAGTTATGACAGTGAGGGAAACCGCGAAATTGCCAACAATAAGGGCGGGTATCTTTGGGACAACTGCAAACGAAAAGGGGTTAGCTATCGGAGTTATGGCGAATTTATTGATAATTTTAAACCCAATATCCCTGTTTTAAAGGACCATTTCTGTAAGTATTATACGGGTTGGAACCTGGATGTAAGAGATACGGTA